>Ga0222698_1000108_pt1 | contig 32061 bp, 33 predicted proteins | sample AntAcemetage1450_FD_179833 | JGI IMG/M metagenome (GOLD analysis project Ga0222698, IMG submission 179833) | Saline water microbial communities from Ace Lake, Antarctica - #1450 | ecosystem: Environmental > Aquatic > Non-marine Saline and Alkaline > Saline | place: Antarctica: Ace Lake...
TTGGATTGGACTTCCTCCAGACCTCACCTCACGATGACGCCCTTGCCCTTCTCCTAGCCTTCGGCTCTGCGAACACCTGGCACGGGGACTTTCACCCCGCTAGTTCTGTGCCATGCCCGGCACACACGTGCGGACCAGCGGCGGCTGTAAGCCGTCCGCTGCATTTGCTGGTTGGGCGTAAGTCAAATATGAGAACACATTATATGCCATGGTAAACGTCAGTATCTGAAACACGTTTGTAACCTGGGATTTCAGAAATATGTCCTTTTACATTAACATCCTTGTCTATTTTAAGATTTGCACAATTTCGAAAAGCATACTCTGTGCTGAAGAGAATATAACCAAATGGATCACATAAGGCTCCAGGAAACCTTCTCAGTTGATGATACCATGTGCCATCTTTGTGATACAGAGAATGACGAGCATCAATTTTCCATCGTTGGTTAAGTAGCTCTCCAATATTGTTTCCCATATTTACCTCCTTATTGTGTTTCATGGCTGCCCAACGACGAAATCAGGCGCGGGCCAATGAACTTGCCGCGTCAGCGCCCCCGAGCCCCTTCCCGTCGCCTGAATTGATTTGTTGGATGATTCAATTATGCTTTAGACCCTGAAGGTTTGTTGTCAATACGGGCATCTACAAGATAAATATTGGGGTCATTTTCCATTTTTAATTCTCTGAGGATTTTCTTAACTCTTACAAGTTCATCCTCGGTAAAAAAAATAATGACTTTATAACCAGCTCCTGCATCGCTCGCTTTTTGGTATATGACCAACTGTTTCTGCAGATTCCTTTTTAATTGTGTGTTGCTTGCAAGCTTAAATTCGACCAAAGTTTTATCAGAAGCCCCTCTTGAAACTTTGAAATCTGCCGGGCCTCGGCCATCGTTGACCTCCCGGCTAACATCAGAGGGCGTGTAATACCATGTCAACCGAAATAAGATGTGGACATCTGTTTCCTTGCGTATAGCTTTGCCATTCACATAAAAAATGTGGTGCCCACCCTTATTTTCAACAACATCTTTGAAAAAGAGGATTTTCTCTTTCGTTTCCTCACTTGTTGTACCTGGGATTTTATAAAAAGCGGTTAGATTTAGCAGTGAAGCAAAACTGCCAAATTGTTTGATATAAAGTTGGTATGATTCTGTAACCTTCGCATTGCTTACAGCTACAGCTTTATCACCGTTGTCTTCTTTTTGTTTAATGTAAAAGTCTATTAGTTCGGGATATTGACGAAGTGTTGACTCAATAGCCTTTTGGTAATCTTCTTTTGTTGGTTCCGGGACGTCTGGAATTCTTGCGTAAAAATAATTGTTTATTTGAGCTCTTAGGGCATCATTTTCTATCGCATCAGGTATCTCTTCGAAGTTTTTAACCATATCAGAATGGTTAATCCATGTGTCATCTTTCGTTAAAATATTTTTGGGGGTTAATATAATGTAGTCGTTATCATGGTAGGGAAGTTGAAACTGCCTCGGCATCCACCTTTCAAGGTGGTAATCAAAGATGGCGCGATTAACTGCGACCTTTTTTGTAAGGGATGGATCAATATAATTTTTTGCGAAATCTTCTGTGTATTTCAGTAGATAATTTTTTATTAGATTGGTTGAAAAATCACTTACCATATCTTTGCCAACTCCACTTCGTATGAGACAAAGTTTTTCTAAGTGACTCCCTTGTGTGATTTTTTCTTCGCCGAAATTATTAAAAACAAGTATTAAATTTTGGTTTAGTGCACCTGCAAATTTAGGCCCCAACCCTCTACCAGTATTGCCTGTTTTACAGAATCCGAACCAGTTTTGTTTTACTTCTGAAAAATAATACCACGATTTCAATAAACCTTTTGATATATGCCCGCTCTCCGATTTGGCTTTAAGAAACCGGAGGTAGGTAATCATGTCATCGTGTAGCTGAATATAATCTTTCTCGACACTGTTGAATAATAGAAAGGGGTCAACGAATAAAGGAAGGTCAGTTACCATGGAAATATTAAAGGCACCATATTCCTCAAGGGTTTCTTCAGAAACCCCAAAAATGTCAGAAAAGTATAATTTTATTTCCATTTTTCATTCATCCAACCATTGATTATCAGGCAAACTTGCCCTGATATGATGATATTGACGGTATTTTCGGGCATATTTGCCTTGCCCTATTATCTTCAATTTTGTTATTATTCTTAGCAAGTAAGGATGACATATGTCAATGCTTAAAAACATTCCCAAACATAGGAAACTGCTTGACGAAGTACGGGATGTAATGAGGTTGCACCACTACTCGATTCACACGGAAAGAACGTATAGTGACTGGATAAAACGTTATATACGATACCACGGAATGGCTGACCGACAGGATTTAATAGATGGCGAAGCCAGGATCGAGGCTTTCCTGCCACATCTGGCAGTGGATAAAACCGTGGCTCCATCAACGCAGAATCAGGCCATGAACGCACTGGTTTTCTTATATACACTCATGTGCTGCAACTGGGTGGACAGGGTGTGCTAAGTCCTCTCGATGACCTTGATATCTGAAAATTGTGAGTTGGAAAAAATGGGAAACAGGGGACATCCATGATAGGCTCTTTTTGTTGAATGATATTCAAGAAACCGGAATGGTCAGCATAGGAGTGGCACAGAGGTTAGACTCCGGCCAAAGGAGAACAGAATGAAAGAAGAAAAAGGAACACTGGTAAGTATAGTGATGGGAAGCGACTCTGACCTTCCCATAATGAAAGAGGCGGCATCGATCCTAACTGAATTTCAGATTCCGCATGAACTGTTTCTGACATCCGCGCACCGTTCGCCGGAGAGAACATCGCTGTTCGCGGACAGGGCCGCCGGACGCGGCGTAAAGGTTATCATCGTCGGAGCGGGTATGGCGGCGCATCTTGCAGGCGTCATCGCGTCGCAGACACCACTGCCGGTCATCGGTGTCCCCCTCGATTCATCCGCGTCTCCCCTTCACGGATTCGACGCGCTTCTTTCCACGGTGCAGATGCCGGGAGGAATACCTGTGGCCACGATGGCCATAGGAAAAGCGGGGGCAAAAAACGCCGCATTGATGGCAATCAGGATACTCGCTCTGGAAGACGAAACCCTCCGCGGGAAGCTGGCTGTGTACATCAGCGAGATGGCTGATAATGTCGAGAAAAAGCAGCAGGAGCTGTAGGCTGGTTGTGGTTTCCTGCCTGTATCCAGCGGTGAAAAAATGATTCCCATCATAAAAATAAATTCCGACGGTTCGTCAGTAATGGAGGCGGTAAGGATTATGAAGGAAGGAGGCGTCATCGCTTACCCGACAGAGACCTTCTACGGTCTCGGCGCCGACATCGGGAATGCGCAGGCCATCGAGAAAATATACGCAATCAAGGGAAGGGATTTCGACAAACCTGTTTCCATCATCATAGGTAGCAGGAAGGACCTGGCAATGTTCGCGAGAGATATAACCCCGGCGGCCGAAACCCTCATGGATAGATTCTGGCCCGGGGGAATTACATTGCTATTTAACGCGTCGCAAGATGTCCCCGGAAAACTGACGGCAAAAACGGGGAAAATAGGTATTCGCCTGTCCAGCAATCCCATCGCCACTCTCCTCGCACAGAACCTCTCCGGCGCCATCACCGCCACCAGCGCTAATCGTTCCGGCCAGAAAGAATGTGTCTCGATTGAAGAGGTGATGGACAGCATAGGTGAAAAACTGGATGCCGTTATCGACGGGGGCAGGACACCGGGTGGATCGGGATCTACTATAGTGGATGTTACAGTTGACCCACCCATAATTGTAAGAGAGGGAATAGTACCTTTGTCAGTAATAGAAAAATAAATGCACCATCACACCTGGCATACCCCGGAAAACTTGATCAGATTTTCTTCTTCGCCAAGTGCAATCAGTTTATCTCCTGTTTCTATCACATAAGAGGACATCGGATTAAATACCATCTTTCCTGATGTTTTTTCGACAGCTACCACAATCAGACCATACTCTTTTCTCAAACCGGAATCTTCCAGGTTTTTACCGACAACGGGCGATTCCTTGCAAACATCCAGTCCTTCCATCCTGAGCGCGAGGCTTTCTTTTCTTGTGGTAATTTCTATGAAGTCCAGCATGGCGGGCCTCAAGATAGCTTGAGACATTCTCATCCCTCCCACCCTGTAAGGCGATATGGTTCTGTCCGCTCCCGCGTTCATTAACCTGCGTTCAGAGGCGTTGTCTTCAAATCTGGAAAGTATGTATATCTCCGGATTCAGTTCCCTGGCCGCCAGGACAACATAGAGGTTGTCCGCATCGGTGGGAAGAGCGCAGACAACACCCTTGGCCCTCTTTATTCCCGCAGCCAGCAGGGTTTTGTCCTCCGCCGCGCTGCCATTTATATAGGCAAACTCATTGTCTTCAATATCCTGTATTACCTCCGAGTTGTTGTCCACAACAACAAACTCGACCCCTTCACGAGCCAGTTCTTTGCAAATAAGCTTGCCTATCTTTCCGCAACCACAAACAATATAATGATTCCCCATTTTTTTTATTCGTTTTTCCAATTTACCTCTCCCCAAAATCTTCTTCAAACGCCCTTCCATAAAGGTTTCCATTATCATCGCGAATGTATAGGCCATAGTTCCCACGCCAAAAACTATAATGAAAATCGCAAATGATTTCCCCGCCGGGGTTACCGGGTAAAAATCGCCAAATCCAACTGTGCCGAGGGTTACTATCGTCGCATAAAAGGAATTTGCCAGGGACCATCCTTCCAGAAAATGATACCCCGCGGTTCCCGCAACAGTTATCAAGAATAGAAAAGAAAAAGCGATTTTGATTTTGCCCGTCAGTAACACGTGGGTTTCTCCCGCATGCCCATTTTTTGAAGAATCTATTTATGTATGGAAACTATTTGTTATCCGCAATCTCTATGCCTGCAAGTTCAACAAGAAATTCACTCGCATCGCCGGCAGGCATTATAAGCGCCAGCATAAAGGGAATATCTGTACCCGGTTCTATACCTGCATTAGAAACTTCTCTTCCGTAAGGATTAGAGAGCTCTTTCATCATTTCTTTCTCCGTCAGACCTTTCAGTTCGTCATCCGTAAGTATATTGCCACAGTTAGATTCCACTTCGGAAAGAACATTCCCTGATGAATCCAGTATTTTTCCTCTGATCTTTATATTGGAAACCGAACATTTGTTATTATTTACAGCGGAGCCTTCTACCACCATAATATCTCCGGCAACCCAGTTTTTAACGAATCGTTCCTTCACATTTATGAGGTCCACACCGAGTCCGGACACACACTCATTCGGAGTATCGCTGCTCTTTATCCCGAAAATTTGTTCCACCCGTGGCAAAACCTTGTTCGAAATCATCTTTATTGCCCGGGGCGAAGTCCACAAATAAATCCCCCCTGCTATCAAGATAACCAGTATGAGAAAAATCGCTATTTTCTTGCCGGATGACCGTGGCTTTTGTGTCTCTTCTTCCGAAACTTCCTCGTTATCCATGACCTCACCGGCATCAGCATAAGTTTTCCCCTGCTCGAGCTTCTGCGTATCATCCTCAGTTTCTCCCTCACTAAAAATCCCGTCTATATCTTCCGCGCCCTCTTCGTTTATCTCTCCGGGAGTTTCTCCTCCCGTTTCCATATCGTCTATGATTTCGTCAGCAGCTTCACTGGTCTCTTCCTGTTCGGGTTCCGGCTCATCATCCCCCGTTTCAACTTCACTAAGCATCCCCAGATCGGTGTCTGCAGTGACTACACGCGCCTCCGGCTCATCATCCTTCGGTTCAGTTTCAGCACCACTAAACATCCTGCCTATCTCTTCCGCGCCCTCTTCGTTTATCTCTCCGGGAGTTTCTCCTCCCGTTTCCATCGATTCTATCAGCGAAGCGATCTCCGCCAGAGGATTCTCCTGAAAGAAAACCGCCTCGCAGCGACTGCATCTGACCCATATCCCCTCGCCATCTATCTGCGATTTATCAAATCTGTATTTTGTCCCGCATTCTTTACATTGAATAATCACAACTCTACTCCTCAATTACATAAATGTCCGGCAGGCACCTGAATTTTTCATCAAAATCAAGGCCATATCCTACAACAAACCCCTCGTCCAAATCAAATCCCACGTAGGCCGCATCAATGGTAATCTCTCTTCTGTCTTTCTTGTCTATCAACGTACATATCCTTATAGAAGCCGGCCTTCTCTTCTCAAGTCTCTCCCGCAGAAATGCCATCGTGATTCCGGTATCTATTATATCTTCCACGATAACCACTTCTTTGTCCTCTATATCTGTCTCTATATCTTTCGTAACGGTTATGTTCCCCGAGCTCACCAACCCGGAACCATAACTTGCCAGCCTTGTAAAATCCACACTGTGCGACACTTTCAGGCACCGCGCAAGATCCGCCAGAAAGATAAAAGCCCCATTGAGGACACCTATAAGCACAACTTCCTTTCCTTCAAGATCGTGTGAAATTGCGTCAGCCAACTCTTTTACACGGCGATCGATAATTTCTCTTGAATACAGGATCTTCTTTTTCAGATCTTTCAAAGTCTGCCCTTTCCATATGATATCACCGAAGCTGATAAGGCCAGCTTCAGAGTCGTTTCATGGCATCCACTTTATAACAGTTTATAAATTCTTCTATATTTTCCCGGATGATTTCTTCGCCCCTTCTGAGTTCCTCCAGTGTTCTGAATTTTGAGGTGAGGCTAAGGAATATCCTGTCAAACTTAGACCTGTCACATCCAAGAGCACCATAATCGATATGGCTTATCATGTATTGTGAACCGTCAAAGTAGTATTTCCCGAAGCGGTTCGTATCCGTTGATCGGAAAGGCCAGGAAATTTTCAATGAAAAAAAATCGAGCGCGATATTTCTGAGCCTGCCTTCAAACCTGTCGGGATGGGGAACCTCGTATATGCCTTCGCTTATAAAGCGGAAATACTCCTTGACCAGATCTATATCGGTAATACACAGGCCGTAAAGATACCAGTCGTCAATAATCCTGATCATGGAAAGTTTCTCTTCGCGGGATATGAATTGATAGCTGGGACAGAAGTGTCCATTACACAATTTCTTTCCATAGAAGGATACCCCCCTCATGTCTACCCCGTCGTTCTGAAGAGGGTGCAGAAGACAGCCCACTCTTTTTTCCTCCTCGTCGAGAAATCCCAGGTATTCACAGCAGTGTATTACTTCATAGATCTTCTCCCAGGATTCAAGAGATCTTATCCTGTCTGAAAAGGCCTTCAGATCAGCTACACCCTTAACCGTCTCACGAAACATTCCCGTCCTGTTTCTCAGTCTACTGACCAGGGACCCCTTCGTGTTATCAGCATAATTATACAAACCGCAACAAGCCCCGCAGGATTTACCTGAATCCGGCTGACACAGATGAATAAATCCTTCTTCCTTCATTAACTGCCCGCTATATCCTTCCAGATTGATTTTCTTTATATAATAGAGCCGCCTGAAAAAGGCAAGGGATATACCGATTATTGTCCCTCGCGAACAGTCGATTCACGAGAATCAGACTTGTAATCTGACCCAAAAGATTATACTAACATCATGTGAAGAAATCTCTGGCAGAGGTCAGAAAACATCAAAATTTAAATAACAGGATAGTCAAAATGCATAAAGAGATTGATCAGGTAAGGGTAAGATTTGCACCCAGTCCAACAGGATATCTGCATGTCGGAGGATTGAGAACAGCATTGTTTAATTATCTGTTCGCGCGCAAACAGGGTGGAAAGTTTGTTCTGCGGATCGAAGATACGGATCAGAAAAGATCCATTCCCGGAGCTCTGGAAAAGCTCACCACAACACTCACAGAAATCGGACTCCACTATGATGAAGGCCCGGATATCGGAGGGAACTACGGGCCTTACATTCAATCGCAGCGAACGGACATCTATAAAAAATACACCCAAAAGCTTCTGGATTCCGGAAACGCGTACCATTGTTTCTGCTCTGAGGAACGGCTGAACAACCTGAGGGAAGAACAGCGGAAAAGAAAGAGACCGCCAATGTATGACGGCAAATGCAGAGACCTTTCAAAGAATGAGGTTGAAGACAAACTGGCACAGGGGATGCCCTTCGTCATCCGCCTGAGATATCCCAGAGAGGGAAAGACCGTTTTCGACGATGTTGTGCGCGACAGGGTCGCCATTGATAATTCCATGGTTGATGACCAGGTTCTTATAAAATCCGATGGATTCCCCACCTACCATCTCGCCAGCGTGGTGGATGATCATCTTATGAAAATCACTCATGTCATACGCGGAGAGGAATGGCTCTCCAGTGTGCCGAAGCATATCTTTCTGTACAGATCCTTCGGATGGGAAGTTCCTGTGTTCGTTCATCTTCCACTGTTGCTGAATTCCGACCGAAGCAAGCTGAGCAAACGTCAGGGGGATGTCTCTGTCGAAAGCTATATCCAAAAGGGGTATCTCCCCGAGGTGATGCTGAATTTTATCGCACTTCTCGGGTGGCATTCGGCGGATGACAGAGAGATATATTCCTTGAAAGAGTTGGAAGAGGCATTTTCATTAGACAGGGTCAACAAGGCCGGGGCTGTATTTGACACAGAGAAACTGAACTGGATGGGAGGGCAGTACATAAGGAATCTTGATGTAAAATATATTGCCGATCAATCGAGACGTTTCTTTGAAGAAGCCGGGATAGATATAAGTGACAACGATAAATATCTGAAAGCAATCAACACTGCGCGTGATTATGTCTATTGTCTCTCCGATATTGTGGAACACGCGAAGATGTTCTATGAAAAAATGATCTTTTCGGAAGAGGACCGGGAACTGATCAAAGAGGAAAACTCTCAAAAAATCTATTCATACTGGATCGAAGAGCTGCGTAAAAAGGCCGGGTGGAAACCCGAAGAAATATCCTCTCTGATAAAACAATCGATCGGCAAACTGGGTATAAAGGGCAAGAACTTTTATTTTCCAATCCGCCTCGCCCTCTTCGGAAACCGCCACGGTCCTGACATCCCGACACTTATCGATATTCTGGGAGCGGATGAATCTGTAAAAAGACTTGAAGCCTGTCTGAACCGATAAAATCTGCATCCATCCCGGTGAATAGAAAGAGGCACCCGCGAATATAGCTCGAATCCATCGGCCAATACTGCAAATGTTCACTTATGCGGAGATAGATCGTTTTTATGTCTCGCAGAAGGAGATCAGCAGCTATCTGGTCCGGCGAGCAGGGTGACATGTTTCCACATCTCATCCTGCTCGCCGGACCAGACCACTTTTGTTGCCGCTTTCGGGCCCCCGCAATTGTTCATATAATCTATTCTCTTCCCTCAGGCTTCTCCTGAGAAACTTTATTTTTCTTATCCTGTCTACCCTTCTTCATAATCGAAAAAGCAATAAAAATCATTATCCCTCCGATTAAAATGCTTATCCTGTCTTTAGACCACAGGCCGTAGGCAAAATCCGCCGCGCCCAGGATCATGAAAAAGATGAGAAAATATTTACCCATTTCGGTATTGTTTCCTCCCTGTGGAATCAGTCCAGAATTTCATAACTGCTTATCTGGACGCTTGATCGCAGATTACTCAATATGCGTTCCAGCAATATACCCTCATTCGTATCATAGGAGTATCCGAAGGTCGCCCTTACTCCAAGAGAGATAAACTGCACTGCGCGATCGAGTGCAATGGGGAGACTGTCTCCCTGCAATAAACTACCCACGATTACACTGGTAAAGGCATCTCCCGTACCGGGATAGCTGGCGGGCAAATACTCGCAGATAACCTTCCAGAACCGGTCGTCCTTCTTATTATAGGCAATCACCGATGTCTTGCTGCGATCCTCATTCTCATGGATGCCGGTGACTATGACTATTCGAGGACCCTTTTCCGCAAGCGCTGCAATCCAATCTTTTATCTCCGGTAGTGATATGTAAGGAGCATACGCTTTATCGAGAAGGAGGGATGCCTCCGTCAGATTCGGCGTGATCACATCGGCCTTTCTTATCAGCGACTGCATTTCCCGAACCATATCCTCACTAAGGGGACCATAGAGGGACCCGTCATCGCCAAGAACCGGATCCACCACGATCAGTTGATCCTCCTGTGAGAAATGACTCATGAAATCCATGACCGTATTTATCTGCCGGTGGGAACCGAGGAACCCGCTGTAGATGGCATCAAAGCTCAGACCCAGTTCCTTCCAGTGGTGGATATAGTCATCCATCTGATCGGTCAGGTCCACAAAATGATAATTTTTGAATTTACTGTGGGTTGAAAGGACTGCGGTCGGCAGGGGACAGACCTGAATCCCCATAGTGGAAAGTATGGGGATCACCACCGTTAATGAAGCTCGTCCGAAACCCGATAAATCATGAATGGCAGCCACTCTCTTAACGGGATTCTTCATGTATGTTTCGCTCCCTTTTTTACCGCTTTTCGTATGTTCCGGAACCTGTACTCAGGCCCCTCATCTTTCTATCACGGATTATTACATTATACCAAAGGAAAGGGGGTCCCGCCCCTACTTATACCCCGACATTTTCCCCGTTACAGTCTCTATGTCAACCCGTATGACGGCAGTTTTTTCCACCGTTTTTTCCGGATAAGCGAAGGATTTTTCCGAATAATGCTTCATAATGATATCGAGGGCCCTGAGCTTGGAATCCATGTCCTCAAGAAGTTGCGCCTTCCCATATCCTATCACGCTTTTATATCTGACACTCCAGTCGCATCCCTTATCTGATTGAATGGGTTCGCCATCATTATCGAATTCAAAACATACATTACTGTTCTTTCTGAGGATGTCAATTTTTTTACCCGCCGCAGCACCGTGAAAATAGAGAGCCGTGCCATCATATCCGAAAGAAAGCGGAACGATATAGGGTCTGTCCTCTTCCGAAAGGGCCAGTCTGCAAAATAGTGATTCATTAATAATGGAATCAATAACGTCTCTATCGGTGATCTCTTTGTCCTTCCTTCTCATAGTTTACCTCTATAGTTTCATTTTTCTTCTGATATACCAGACGAGAAAAATACTCATAGCAATAACCGAGATGATTCGTAAGTATGTCACATAATCTCTTGTCTCCTTCGTGGAGAGATCACCCTCCGTCGTCTCCTTCACCTGCTCACCGCCTTTATAGTCTCCGACGGGATGTTTTTCCGTCTCTGCCGCATACGAAACAGCACCCTTCTCCATTATAAAAGTCTCTTTGCCGGATGTTGCGGTGATGTCCGATTGCTTTCCGTCAACATGAATCATGTTCAAACCGAACAAAAGAAGGACACTTACGAGGATAATTTTGACAGCTCTGCTCTTTTCAGGTCGTTGCATCGTCTGCCCATCAGAGGGAAAGAATGGCTGGCGGTTCCCCGGGATTGTTGGCTTCACACATTTTCATGAAATCTTGCATATTTACTCTCTTCCTCTTTGTTTATTTTTTATCTCTTTAATCGAGATGTAGGAATGAATTATATACCACTCCATTCCCCGTAATTACGAGAAATCTCCCTCGTCCCTTTTGGTTTTTCTGCGCGGCAACGACGCCAGCATCATGACGAGATATATCCCCGTGCATCTGACTGTCCTGCGGGCGTAAGATGCCATATCGCCGGGGGGGTTGTCAATATTTTTTGAATAAAGATTTGGCCCCAATGCGTCTCTCAGCCTTTCCGACGGACGCCTTCCGCATTCGCAACCTTCATCGACGCAACTACCATTTCGGGGGTCACGGGCGCCAGCTCATTGTGAATCGTTTCTTTGGCCCCGCAGGCGACATTCGCGACCTTTATCAGATCGTCGTCTGATACACTGTCAAGACCGATGTCGGCGAATGTCGTGGGCAGACCTACCGATTCACAGAAAGAATAGACCTCATCAATGGTCTCGCTCGGCTTATCGGTGAGGAAGAGGGAGGTCAGCACTCCGAACGCAACCTTTTCGCCATGATAATATCCGTGACACTGCTCAAGCGTCGTCAGACCATCGTGAATCGCGTGTGCCGTGGCAAGACCACCACTCTCGAACCCCAGTCCGCTCAGGAGGATATTTGCCTCCGTGACGTGCTCAAGCGCGGGGGTGACAACCTTCGCTTCACAGGCCAGTCTCGCGGAAGCACCATGCTCCAGGAGCAGATCATAACAGAGACGCGCGAGGGTAAAGACCGCCGTGGATCCTGTGCCGCCCGCCATGTTCCGGGCATGCTTGATCATGCACGATTCGGCTTCAAACCACGTAGCAAGCGCATCACCCATCCCCGCAACCAGGAGCCTCACGAGCGAACGGGCGATGATATCCGTATCGACCAATACGACATCGGGATTTCTGCGAAGGACCAGCACCCGCTTGATGCGGCCCGTCTCCTTGTAAATAACCGACAGGGCGCTACAGGGGGCATCCGTTGAAGCGATGGTGGGAACGACAATGACCGGGCATTCGAGACCGTGCGCAACCGCCTTTGCCGTATCCAGGGTCTTTCCTCCGTCGATCCCGACAACCACATCACACCCCGCTCCCCTCGCCAGATCGGATAGCCGGTCTATCTCCTCATCCAGGCACTCACGGCCGAACTGTTCGGCGACAACGGGGACCGCATCCTCCAGCGCGACCTTAAGAGGGGGAAGAACGGTATCAAAGGAGGAAGGACTGCAGATGAGAAATCCCTTCGTGCCGTACCGGGGAATAAGCTTCGTCAGGCGCTGGATAGCGCCGCTTCCCTGTATATATCTTCCGGGGAAAATCGTGGTCGTGATCATATATGACCCTTTCTTTTCGTATTTTTACAATCGCACGTGGCTCGCCTTCGCATGGAACAGTGTCCCTCTTCTCTCGCTCCCGATACGGGGGCGATTCCTTTTTCGGCAACAGTTCTTTACTTTAACAGCTCCCTCGATATTACAAGCTTCATGATCTGGTTTGTCCCTTCATAGATCTGAGTGATCTTCGCGTCCCGCATCATGCGCTCAAAGGGATATTCACGCATATATCCGTATCCGCCGGCAATCTGAAGGGCATCGGTGGTGACCTTCATCGCCACATTTGAGGCAACCAATTTCGAGGACGCGGACAGGTAGCTCCTGTTCGGATCTTTATCGTCGATCAGTTGGGCAGCCTGATATACTAGGCTTCGAGCCGCATCTACCTCGGCTGCCATGTCCGCCAGCATCCAGCTGATCCCTTGGAAACTGGAGATCGGCCTGCCAAACTGTACACGTTCCTTTGCATATTTTACGGCAAGTTCCAGAGCTCCTTTGGCAACACCGCAGGCCTGAGCGGCAATAACGGGACGGGAAGTGTCCAGGGTCTTCATGGCGTAAATAAATCCCTTTCCTTCCACACCGATGAGGTTCTCTTCCGGTATCTCAACATCTTCAAAAACCAGCTCGCCCGTGGGTGATCCCTTGATCCCCATCTTCTTCTCCCACTTCGCCACGGAAAAACCGGGGGCGTCGGTGGGAACCACGAATGCACTGATTCCTTTTACACCCTTCGACGCATCAGTCATTGCAAAAACGGTAATGAAATTCGCCACGGGGCCGTTGGTAATAAAGCACTTGCTCCCGTTGATGATATATTTGTCGCCCTTCTTCACCGCGCGGGTCGACATGGCTGCGGAATCGGAACCCGCCCCCGGCTCGGTAAGTCCGTAGGAGATAAGCACCTCACCCGAGGCAACCATGGGGCCATACTTTTTCTTCTGCTCTTCGGTGCCTCCGATAAGAATTGGTTCCCATCCCAGCGACTGTCCCTGCACGATCAGTGAAGAACTGACGCAGGCACGCGCTATCTCTTCCACGGCAAGACAGGTATACATATGCCCCTGATCGGTCCCCCCATACTGCTTGGGAACAGACAGCCCCAAAAGCCCCATATCCTGAAATATCTTCTTCAAATCCCAGGGAAACTCTTCTTTCTCATCAATCTCCGCCGCGCGCGGCGCAACCTTCTCATCAACCATCCTTCTGAGCTGCTCTACAAACATCTTCTGCTCTTCATTATGTAACAGGTACATTCCTCTCTCTTCCTCCTGAATCCTGTTGTCTGATGCCTTCCGCCCTAACCAGGGCTACCTGATGAACGTCAACTATTATTTCCCTCTAACGACAATTGATTTTCTTTCTACCAGCAATCTCTTTGTCTTTTCTTCTCATTATCGAACACTCCTTACTCTCATAGTTTCATTTTTCCCCTTATATACCAGACAAGAAGAATACTTATAGCAACTACCGATAATATCCGCAGCAGGGTGATAAATCTCTCTTTTTTATTCCGGAATCATCACTCTGATCATCCGGAACACCGTTATTCACTCCATTATTTTCGGCGGGAATCTTTCCCTCCGGAGCCGCACAGGCAATAGTCCGCAGATCCCAATCATAAATGCCTAAACCAATTATTTCAGAGAAGTTTGATCTGTCTATATCAAAATGTAAGACACCAACACCGCAGAAAGAGAAAAGAATTGATAGAAGGGCTGTAAAAGCTATAGCCTTTTTAAATGATCTCACTCGATCTTCCTCAATAAGATAATGCCTCACGGGGACAGCAGACGCGGAATTAAGCCAGTAGCCTTCTCTGTGTCTTTTCCAAGAAGAAAATCAACACCTCTGCGCGCGCATTCGGAATAGAAACCCACGGAGCCCAAAAGATCAAGCATTTTCGCAATCTCATCAGGCGTCCTGCCGTCTAAGCCCGGAATCACATATCCATCTTTTGACCGCCGGATAACGTCCCCATCCAGGGCATCTTCCAGAAGCATCCTGTTGACTCCCGCAAGATTACCATCCACAAACTGCCTGTCGCCAAAGGCCCCTATAACTCCAAAGACCGCCAGTCTTGCATTGGTGGGCATTGAGCCACGGTTTGACAGTCTGAGTAATCTGCGGGCGAAGAGGGCACAGACCGATGCCCCCGAGCTTTCGGTATCGCCGTTAATGCCGAAGTGCTCCGAATTGATATGAACAACATTTTCAGGGGTATCACCACCGGGAAGATGATGGTCCAGGATCACCGTCAACAAGCTCCTCTTTGCATAGCGGCCTATCAGTTCCGAACTCTGTCCACCCAGATCCGCATACACAAGGCATTCTCCCGGCACCTTGTATATCCTTTCGAGCATGAATTCATGGATCTTCTCTACCGCAAGGAGCTTATGTCGTATGGAAAGCATATCAAACGCCATGGACAGCGCGGCGGCAGCGCAGAGACCGTCGGCATCGTTGTGATGGATCACCGTCAGGCTACATTGCTTTTGCTCGAGGGTATCACGCAGTATGCCAGCACCGCGTGTGTGCTCGCTTAAGAACTGCCGATATCGTTTCATATAAAGCAAGCCCTGTAAGGTAAGAAAGTAAAAAGGGTTTTTCCTTTATCCGTCACCATTCCTCGAATCTCTAGAGGTCAGGCCGATCCCTAACTCTCAGTGGAATCCCTTTTACCAATGGGGATATAGTCCCTCTTCGTCAATCCCATATAAATCTGTCGGGGACGATCTATCTTCCGGTTGGGGGTGTCAAGACTCTCTTTCCATTGACTGATCCAACCGGGAAGGCGTCCAATGGCGAACATGACTGTAAACATATTCAGTGGAATCCCTATCGCTCTCAAGAAAATTCCGCTGTAAAAATCGACGTTCGGGTACAAATAATGATCAATAAAATACTGATCTTTCCGGGCAACGTCTCTCAATCTTCTCGCTATGTTGAGGAGAGGATCGTTCCGATTCATTTTCAGCAATGCCATTTCAGCTATTTTTTCCATGATGGGGGCACGCGGGTCATAGGTTTTGTAAACCCGGTGACCAAACCCCATCAACAGAAAAGAATCGTTCTTATCTTTCGCGCGGGCGATAAAAGGATCGACATCACCACCGCTGTCATAGATTTTTTGAAGCATTTCGATCACGGCCTGATTCGCACCACCATGGAGCGGACCCCAGAGCGCCGATATACCAGCCGATACTGCGGCATAGAGATTGACACCGCTACTACCAATCACACGCACGGTTGTGGTCGAACAATTCTGTCCATGATCCGCATGGACAATCCAATACACATTCAGAGCTTTCACGATATCTTCATCAATTTCATATGTCTTCACGGGTGAATCGAACATCATATACAGAAAGTTGGCACAATAACTCAGGTCATGGCACGGATATATCACCTTGTGACCAACGGATATATTGTACGAGACGGCGGCAAGGGTTCGTATCTTCGAAATGAGTCGCGCTACGGTTATATTGAGGGCCTCTATTTTCGTGGTATCCTGCATTTCGGGATAAAAGGCTCCGAGGGCATTCACCATCGATGAAAGAATGCCCATGGGATGAGTACGGGACGGATATTTTCGGAAGAATTCCAGCATATCCTCATGGATAAGCGAGTAATGGGTGAGTTCCTGTGAAAAGTCAGCAAGTTCATCAGCCGTAGGGAGGGCGTTATTAATAAGCAAATAGGCTGTTTCAACAAAACTCGAGTGCTCGACCAACTGCTCAATGGGTATGCCACGATATCGCAGGACAGCTTTTTCTCCGTCAATATAGCTGATACTACTTCTGCAGCTCGCCGTATTCACAAAACCCGGGTCGATGGTTACCAGGCCCGTGAGCTGACGAAGTTTTGAAATATCGAGAGCTCTCTCACCCTCGGTCCCGATCACCACGGGAATATCGTATATTTTTCCATCAATACACAATTGGGCAGCCTGCTTCACTTATCTTCCTCCTTTCCCGGGAAAATCGAAATGCCATCTGCTTCGGGCAGTCAAAGAATTTACCAAACAATAACGCACATAAGCCACCTAATGAACGGGTTACTTGACTCCAGAATTCCAGAGGTTGTTGAGGGGATGTAGTACTTGTGGCGATTTCCTCAAAAACGAAGAAACCGCCACGTAATTCAGGCATTTGATTACAACCGTGTTTTACACAACACCCTGAGCCATCATTGCCTCTGCGACCTTGGTAAAACCGGCTATGTTAGCACCATTGACGTAATTACCGGGTGTACCATATTCCTTCGCAGCCTCGACAGAGGCAGTGTGGATGCTCTTCATTATCTTCTTCAGATAATCATCCACTTCCCCGCGAGTCCAGCTCAGACGCATACTGTTCTGGGTCATCTCAAGACCGGAAACCGAAACGCCGCCGGCATTCGCGGCTTTCCCCGGCGCGTACAATATGCCGGAATCAATAAAGGTCTCCACACCTTCCGGCACGGTCGGCATGTTCGCGCCTTCGCACACAAGCTTGATATCATTGCTTACCAGATTCTTCGCATCCTTCGCATTGATTTCATTCTGTGTCGCACAGGGGAACGCGCAATCCGCCTTGTGGTTCCAGAGGGGATTGTAACCACGAGCGGGATCAACATCTGTATAAACAGCCCCGGGATACTTGTCGGCATATTCCTTGATACGGCCGCGTTTGATGTTCTTGAGCTCCATGACAAAATCCAGCTTGGCGCGATCAATACCCTCCTCATCGTATATATATCCTGAAGAGTCTGACATGGTCACTACCTTGCCTCCCAGCTCAAGAATCTTCTCCACCGCATGCTGAGCCACATTTCCAGAACCTGATACAAGACACGTCTTTCCTTTAATATTTTCATTTCTTGTAGACAGCATCTCAGAGGCAAAATAAACCGCACCATATCCCGTTGCCTGGGGACGTATCAGACTGCCGCCCCAGGTAAGCCCTTTCCCCGTCAAAACACCGGTAAATTCATTGGTCAGTTTCTTGTACATACCAAACAGAAATCCAATCTCTCTCGGGCCAACCCCTATATCACCGGCAGGGACATCCGTGTTGGGACCTATATGCCTGAACATCTCCGACATGAAACTATGGCAAAAATGCATAACTTCATTGTCCGATTTTCCCTTGGGATCAAAATTGGAGCCGCCCTTGGACCCTCCCATGGGAAGGGTGGTCAGGGCATTCTTAAAGGTCTGCTCAAAACCCAGAAACTTGAGTATGCTCAGGTTGACTGAAGGATGGAAACGAAAACCACCCTTGTAGGGACCTATCGCTCCGTTCACCTGAATTCTGTAGCCCCTGTTGATCTGAACTTCACCCTTGTCATCAACCCAGGGGACACGAAACATGATGACCCTCTCCGGCTCGACCATGCGCTCAAGAATCTTCGCGCTACGATACTCCGGATGTTTCTCCAAAACCGGCTCCACCGATTCAACAACCTCTGAAACTGCCTGAAGAAATTCCGGTTCCCCAGGATTGTTGGCTTCGCACATTTTCATGAAATCCGACATAACTAATTACCTCCATCTTTTATTTTTATTTTCTTTAATTGAGATGTGGAAAAAAATTCCTATAACCCATCCCGAGGGGTTTTTTCTATTCGGGCAGCCTGTCCCGTAGTTTATATATTCCTAGAAAAGCAAACAATCACTTCACTGAGATGACGGGGCAGGGAGAATACAGTATGACGTACTGGGCATTGGAGCCCAGGAGGAATTTTTCAACCTTCGACTTCTTCATGATGCCGATGATGAGTTCGTCTGCATCATTTTCCTTGGCGAACTGGACAATGTCTTCGCCCGGATCAAGACCCCGGATCAGGAGGTGCTGTTCGCAGGGGATCCCATCCTTTTCTACCGATTTTACGGCCTCCTCCAGGCCGATTTTGGCATCTTCGAGGTCTTCAACACGTTCCCGATGGCCGCCGAATAAAGATGTCACTATAAATATTTTACCGTCAAAGGCATGGGCGTGTTTTTTAGCTAATTCCAGAGCCTTTTTTGTCTCCTCCGATCCATTATAACCTACCAGTATTTTCATTTTTGCCTCCCTGTTGCTACTTTTTAATAGCAGATATCAGCAATTATGATCTGATGTAAACAAGAATCACCATTATAAATATAATAATCCAATGAATACGGTGATCAACACACTCTTATGAACTATTATCGCATCACATCATATGACATGCCATACTTCTTCATTTTACGTACCACTGTAGACTGGCTTATCTTAAGATAGGTCGCCATTTCTCTATCCGATTTACATTTCTCTTTGTCATCAAGATATTTCAGGAGCTTGGTTTGGAGTGGAAGAGAAAGATTCCCTATCTCATCCTGAAAAAGCAAAAAATGGGTCCACCTGTTGTTGTGGAAGCGCCTTTTACTCATCTTCAGACAGCAGTATCTTCATGCACTCCAACATGCGCGATAACAAGCCACCACCATTGACCGGGAATCGACAACGGGTCATCCATCATCTTACCATACCACCTCAGAGAGCATGCGTGCCACACCAGTCCTTCAATCCTGGAGAAGCTGTGATGTTAGCCATACATCCGTCAGATGCCCAGATACGCCTCTCTGATCTTGGGATTCTCCAGAAGTTCCTTCCCCGTTCCCTCCTGAACAATCCGCCCAGTTTCAAGAACATAGCCCCTGTCACTTAGACTAAGGGAGTGCTGAACATCCTGCTCTACCAGCAGTACGGTCATTCCCTTGTCGGCTATCTTCTTGATGGTCAGGAATATCTCCTGAATCAGGACAGGTGCAAGACCGAGTGACGGCTCATCAAGCATCAAAATCTTAGGACTGGCCATCATCCCTCTCCCTACAGCAACCATCTGCTGCTCGCCGCCGCTCATGGTAATAGCCATCTGCTGCTCGCGTTCCTTCAATCGAGGGAGAAGTTTATATACTTCCTCAAAATTCTCGGCCATATGAGGATAAGCTCTCGGATTGTGAGCTCCTACTTCCAGATTCTCTTTCGATGTCATTAGATTAAACAGTTTTCTGCCTTCTGGAACCTGTATAACACCTTTGTTAACAATCAGTTCGGGGCGAAGATTCGTTATCGACTCACCGTCGAAAATAATCTCCCCTGATGTTGCCTTCACCAATCCAGATATGCATTTTAGGATAGTTGTTTTGGCAGCTCCATTCGCTCCGATTATACTTATAATCTCGCCTTCTTCTACATGCATGGAGACATCATAGACAACCTGAACATCTCCATAAAAGCAATCTATGTTTTTAATTTCCAGTAGCGACATAGCTATCTCCCAAGTATGCTTTAATTACTTTCTCATCGGTTGACACCTCTTCAGGTGTCCCCTCTACGATCTTTTCACCAAAGTGGATAACTGCAATGCGATCTGAAAGTGCCATAATCGCCCTCATAATGTGCTCAATAACGAATATGGTGACGCCACTGTCCCTGATACCGCGAATGACATCGAGAATCTCGTCGACTTCGTTGGGTCTCAGTCCTGCCATACATTCATCCAGGAGGAGCATTTCAGGGTTGGTGGCCATTGCACGGGCAAGTTCAAGACGCTTTCTGTCCGCGATAGTTAGGCTCTTGGCCAGGATATCCTTCTTGTCTGCAAGGTGCATCCTCTCAAGAACGTCGAGGGCCATATCCCTGACCTCTGCCGGATTGGTAGATCGTATATAGGAACCCACCATAGTGTTATAAAGTACCGTTTTCATCTTGAAAGGTTTGACCAGCTGAAATGTCCTGGCAATCTTTTTATTGCAGATATCCCACGGTTTCATTCCCGTAATCTCATCACCTTTAAAAAAGACCTGTCCGTATGTGGGGGCGTAAAGACCGGCCACACAATTGAAAAGTGTTGACTTACCGGCACCGTTGGGTCCGATGAGGCCGAATATCTGTCCTTCCTCAATCGACAGATCTACCTGATCGACAGCCTTCAAACCACCAAAGTGTTTTGATACGTTCTTTATTTCCAGTAGCGCCATTACGACTTCACCCCCTTCTTCTCTATATTTCCGGTCACTTTATCGAGGATCCAGTTGTAAAATCTATTCAACGGCTCCTGTATTCCCCGGGGCTGATATATCATGACAAGTATCAGAACGAGACCGTAGATAACCAGATGAAGGCCGGGCAGTATACTGCTGAAGTAGATGCGCGAGAAATCAGTCACCGGTCTCAGAATCAGTGCTCCAAGCACCGGACCGGCAAGTGTTCCGCGTCCTCCAATCAGCGCGATAAAGGCGATTTCAAATGAAAAGTCCAATCCCAGGATCGCCTTGGGATAGAAATAAAGCATAAGCTGCGCGTAGAACGTCCCCGCCAGGCCTGTCATAAAACAGCTTATGGCCATGGCGATAACCTTATATTTTGCAACATTTACACCGAGTGCCTGGGCTGCTTCCGGTTCCTCACCGCCGGCATTCAGATAGTATCCGATACGTATACGCGACATGTACCACGTCACAAAAAGCGCTATACAGAGCATAATAAGGATAATATAGTAATAGGGAACCTTGCTCATAAACTGAAAGTTCCAGAAAGACTCGTTGAGCGGAATACAGATCCCTCTCGGTCCGTTTAGTACAAACGGTCCGATTTTATCAGTATTTTCAATAAACACCCTGACTCCTTCGCCGAAGGCCATGGTCGCAAGTGCGAAGTATGCTCCTCTCAGTTTCAATGTCGGAATACCGATTATGGTTCCAACGATGGCGGCAACTACCCCGCCGGCAAGCATCCCGATCCAGGGGCTCAGGCCGTAATGCATAAACAAAACCGTTGAGGTATAAGCTCCGATTCCAACATATGCCGAGTGTCCCAGCGGCAAGACGCCGGCCCATCCGCCGACCAGATTCCATGAAGTGGTAAGATATGCGTAGAAAAAGAGCAATATCAAAATCTGGAGGTACGTCGGACTGTTAATCCAGATCGGTAGTGTAAACACACCAACTATCAGGACAATCTTGAGTATTTTGTCCAATGTTTCTTTTGTCATCTTTATTTGTCTCCTTTCCTACCAGTCTCTTTCTTCGCCGAATAGTCCTGCCGGTTTGATAAAGAGCACCGCCAGAAATACCAGATAGACAATCAACTCAGTCCATGTTGATGCCATAAACTGGGCTCCTACGGATTCGATCAGTCCGATAATTATGCCTCCTATCAGGGCACCGGGTATGCTTCCCAAGCCTCCCAGAACCACGATGATAAAACACTTCACGTCAAAAATGACTCCCACCGTGGGAAATACATAATAGAAGGGAAGAAGAACGCATCCAACCACGCCCATAATGGCGGTTCCGATACCGAAGGCTATATTAAAGACACGGTACTGATTGATACCCATGAGGCTTGCCGCCTCACGATCCAGACTGGCCGCCCTTATCGACTTGCCCATCTTGGTATACTTAAGAAACCACACAAGGGCCACGGAAACGATTATCGTTGCGATCAAACCGTAAAGCTTTGGAGTGGAGACAATGATTTCACCAATTTCAAAAGACTTTCCTGTGATAGACGTCTGAACCACCCTGTATTCGGCCCCGAATATCATCAGGGTTATATTATCAAGGATGTACCATACACCCGATGTTACAATAATAACTTCCGTTGGTTCCCTGACATCGCTCTGAGCCTCCAGAACGGGCTTTATCACGATATCCTGCAGAAAATACCCGAAGAAAAAGAGCAGGGGTACGACGACGATAAGTGCAAGGTAAGGGTTCACACCGGTCAGCGTGACTACCCAGTATGCGGCATACATACCGACCATCAGGCAGGAACCGTGAGCGAAGTTGATCACCTTTATGACACCAAATATCAGGGTAAGTCCCAACGCAGCAAGACCGTAAATCGAGCCCATTAATGTCCCGCTGACGATTGCTTGAATTATAAAATCCATTTTTACCTCGTTCTCTCTCACTGCTGATACGGGAGGGAAGCCGGATATGCGCACCCCCCTTCCCGCATCTGACACTTTCACGAATTATTGTCTGTAACCCTTCTTATTTCTTCGGCATGGGAAAGACTGCTTCGTAACCCGCTCTCGCAGCACTTGCCGGCCATACGGAGACTCTCTCCAGATTGCCATCAATCATCCGGTACTGAACCATGACGATTCCCGCGTTTATGTTTTGACCCGTCTCGTCAAATTCGACGGCATCGTAGGAAACGATCATCGCCGGTCCGCTGTCGAGGTGCATATTTGCCAGCGCATCCCTGAGCTTCTTGGGATCCGTTGAACCTGCTTTCTCAAGGGCATCGGCAATGACGTATACGGAGGCATAGGCGTCAACAGATTCGCCAGACAGGTTAAAACCGTGGCGTTTTTTGAATTCCGCATTCAACTCCGGAATACCCGGTTTGCGGAGATCGGCTTCCCACTCGACGACGTCGAACATGTATTCGGCGTTTGCCCCGCAATTCTTGCGGAACATGGGATCGGCATGACCGCCACCGGTCCCGATGATTGCCTTGGCCTTGACTCTCATCTCCGCCATGGTGTTGGTGAGGAGAATTGCGTCAGCGGCATTCGAGGTCAATAAGATAACATCCGGTTTTTTCCTCTTGATCTTCATCGCGACAGGCGTCAGGTCACTGGCGGTACTCGGATAGGGTTCGTTGAGCACAACATCGTAACCATATTTCTTTGCCAGTTTCTCCCACTGTTCCGCCATACCCACACCCCAGTCACCATTCTCATAGACAAAGGCCATGGTCTTCAGATCCGCTCCGGATTTCTTCTTCATATCCTCGAGAAATTCAAACTGGTCACGGGCCCACCAGGCATCCTTCGCGGCAATCCTGAAGGTGTATTTGAATCCTCTTTCAGTAATGGTATTGCGGACAGACACGGGAACGATAAAGGGAACTTTGTATCTCTCGGCAACCTGTGTCGACGGATAGGTAACCGCCGAGTTCCAGCATCCCGAAAGGATCGTTACCTTGTCGGAATTGATCAGACGTTCCGCAGCTGAAACACCCACCGTGGGATCACTCTTGCTGTCGACGTAAATATTTTCGAGCTTTGCACCGCCCAGTGATTTGATTCCACCGGCATTGTTGATCTGCTCGGTAGCCAATTCACGGGCATATTTACCCTGGATACCGACCGATGCCGACGGCCCGGACAGCGGCAGAATGTTCCCGATCTTAACAACCTTTGTCTTTGCAATTGCGGGACTGCCCGCCAGAACCAGTGAACAGGCAAAGATCAAAGCCACAACGAAAATAAACCCGTATTTCATACTTTTTTTCATCATTCTCTCCTTTGTCTCCCTCTAAGATCCCATCTCCTTATGGAAACGGTATTAAAACCTTCAAATCAAAACAATCCGGCTTTTCCAGTTTATCAATCTACTTTTCGAGAGAAGCGAACGCATCATCCATTATTGCAAGGCCCCTGTCCAGCTGCTCGTCGGTGATCACCAGCGGCATCAAACACCGGATCACGTTGCCGTAAGGTCCGCAGGTCAACAGAATCAACCCCTTCTCAAAGGCATATCCGGCAACCTTTGCAGCCGAAGCCGCGTCAGGCTCCTTCGTCTCCCGATCCTTCACCAACTCCATCGCAATCATGGGGCCCTTGCCTCGAACATCACCGATAACTTCATATTTCTTCTGCATGTCCTCAAAGGCCACCCACAGCTTCTTGCCCAGAGCCTCGCTCTTCTCCAGAAGATTCTCCTCTTCGAAAATGTCCAACACCGCATTCGCCGCCGCACAGCTCACAGGATTCGCGCCAAAGGTGCCACCAATTCCACCCGGATGAATTGAATCCATGATCTCGGCTCTCCCAACTACGGCGCTCAACGGCATTCCTGCCGAAAAACTCTTTGCAACGGTCATCAGATCGGACTCAACGCCCCAGTGTTCCATTGCAAACATCTTGTCACCCGTTCGGCCCATGCCGGACTGGATTTCATCGGAGACAAAGAGTATCCCGTTTTCTTTACAAATCTCGGCAAGCCTCGGAAAATACTCAGGCGGTGGACAAATAAATCCGCCCTCTCCCTGTACTGGCTCCACTACCAGTGCTGCTGTGGTCTCCGGTGCACACTTGCCAAACATTTCATCCTTTAAATACTCGGCGCAGGCCATATTACACTTCGGATACTCGAGTCCAAAGGGGCACCGGTAACAATACGGGTAAGGCATTCGATAAATCTCAGGTGCAAATGGCCCGAAACCTAATTTGTAGGGTTTGACCTTACTTGTCATCGTCATGGTCAAGAGGGTACGCCCGTGAAAGGCGTTGTCAAAAACGATGATCCCCGTCTTCTTTGTGTAGTACCGCGCGATCTTCACGGCATTCTCAACGGCCTCGGCTCCCGAATTGACAAAAAAGGCCTTCTTCGGAAATGAACCGGGCATCAGCGCACAGAGGCGTTCTCCCAGTCTCACCGCCGCCTCATAGGGCAACACCATAAAACAGGTGTGGGTAAATTTCTCCGCTTGGTCCTTGATAGCGGCCACTACCTTGGGATGGGAATGTCCCACATTCATAACGGCAATACCACCGCCAAAATCAATATAATCGTGACCATCCACGTCCGTCACAATAGCCCCTTTGCCCGAAGCAATAAATGACGGCTTCCCGCCGATAAAAGGTTTCGCAAGTACTTCTGCTCGTTTTTCAACTAATGATTTATTACTCATTCACTTTTCCTCCTCATAAGCTACTATTTTTCATCATCTTTAGTGGCACTGATGATGATGGTTTTTACTCCTGACCCTATAGCGCTGCTTTATATATGGCCTTGGCATCCTCTAAATAGAGAGTTCGCGGATTATTGGCCAGCAGTCTTGTCACCTTCATAGCTCCTTCAGCCAGCATTAACACATCTTTCTCTTTGACACCGAAATCCGCCAGATGTCGGGGAACCCTTAAATCACCGGCCAGACGGTCAATAGCAGCGATAACTCTGTCTACTATCTGCAGGTCATCAAGCCCTTCCGTTGAAATACCGAAAGGTTTGGCAAGGGCCGCAAATTTAGGCAGATTACCCAAGACATTAAAACGAATTACATGGGGAAGCATCAGTGTATTTGCAACTCCATGAGGAATGTGGAATTCGGCTCCGATCGGATAGGCAAACGCGTGTACCGCAGTTACACCGGCATTGGCAAAACCGATACCGGCCAGAAAAGCTCCTTCCATCATGGCACTGCGCGCCTCGATATTGTCCCCTTTGGCATAGGCAATACGCAGGTTATTGTATATAAGTTCCATGGCTCGCATGCAGTACATGTCCGTCATACCGGTTGCGTTAATAGAGGTATATGCTTCAATTGCATGGATAAGCGCATCCATACCCGTAGCTGCCGTCACATGCGGCGGAAGTCCGATGGTAAGTTCGGGATCCAGAATGCCCACTGATGGGTACATATAGGGACTGACAATACCTTTCTTCAACTTCTCGCCTTCATCGGAAAGAATGGCGATTGGGGTTACTTCGCTTCCCGTGCCAGCCGTTGTGGGCACCATAATGGTGGGCAAGCCCGGGTTCGGTATCAGGTCGATCCCGAAATACTCCGAAATAGGCCCATCGTTCGTTACCATAACAGCCGTTGTTTTCGTGATATCGATGGAGCTCCCCCCACCCAAGCCTATAAGCAGTTCCGCCTTTTCTTCCTCAACCATGTCAACACAGTCCGCCACTATCTCATAGCGCGGATCCGGTTCAACACCGTCAAATATCCCGTATGCAACTCCAGCCTTTTTAAGAGAGGCCTCAACCGGTTCAGTCAAACCTGCGCCTTTAACACCTTCATCGGTGATGATCAGCACCTTGCTAATTCCTCTTTTTTTGACCTCATCTCCTATTGTTTTAATAGCTCCGGGACCCATAACGGTCCTGGGAGTGGTACTGAAAATAGTTGCCATCTTAAATCCCTCCTCTTGAGTTTATTTATAAAAGCGCACCATTACGCCGTTTATTCTTTATTCCCTGTTATACATACGTGAAAATTCTTTTCTGAGATCACTCCTGAAATCAGGATGAGCGATACTTATAAGGGCATCGGCTCTCTGAGGCACAGACTTACCTCTCATCTCGGCAATTCCATACTCTGTAACTACATAATGGACATCTGTTCGTGTCGTCGTTACAATGGCTCCTTCATCAAGGTGCGAAACGATCCTGGATAGTTCCCCTTTGGCCGCCGTTGAATGAAAGGCTATTATCGAACGCCCTCCCTTTGACCATGCGGCTCCCCTGACAAAATCAGCCTGCCCTCCGGTGCCGCTGAACTGCTTATACCCTATCGATTCAGAAGCTGCCTGTCCGGTAAAATCAATCTGCAGAGAAGAATTGATGGACACCATGTTGTCATTTCTGGCTATGATGGCCGGGTTATTCGTGTAATCCACCGTAAACATCTCCACCTTGGGATTGTTGTGAATAAATCTGTACAGCTTTTCCGTCCCCATAAAAAAGGTGGCAACCATCTTGTTTGGGTGGAAGTTCTTCCTTGCGCAGGTAATAACGCCATTATTGACCAGATCCACAACTCCGTCGGAAAACATTTCCGTATGTATCCCAAGATCTTTCTTGTCCTTCAAGAAGCCCAGCATCGAATCGGGAACGGCACCGATGCCCAACTGCAGGCAATCCCCGTCCCGTATCAATTCGGCGCAGTATCCTCCAATCGCCTCATCAATCGGGCCTATTTTCGGTGGTTGCATCTCAATGGGCCTGGAATCGCATTCAACGATATAGTCTATGTCAGAGACGTGAATAAACGCGTCTCCCAGCGTCCTGGGCATGTGAGGCGTTACCTCCGCAATAACAATCCTGGAACTTTCCGCCGCGGGCTTCGTATAGTCCACAGATATGCCGAACGAGCAGTATCCATGCTCGTCAGGCGCGGAAAGCATGCAGAGTGTAACATCAACCGGCAAAATCTTCTCGGTAAACAGGCGGGGGATCTGACTGAAGTGGGAAGCGGTAAAGATGGCCCTTCCTTCGTGGATGGCCTTTCTGCTTGTCGCCCCGGCAAAAAGAGAATTGTGAATAAAATGAGCCGAGTTTTCCGGCAGACAGTATTCGGAAGGTCCCATCGATACCATATGGACTATCTCAACATTTTCGTAGGCCTCTTTATTGTCCACCATTGCCTTCAGCAATATCTCCGGCGAGCCGGACGCATGACCTACAACGACCCTGTCTCCCGATTTGATATGCGTAACTGCTTCTTCTGCAGTAGTCAGCCTCTCTTTATATAGTTCCTCCCATTGCATCTAACTACTAACCTCCTTGTCTCTTTTTTACTTCATCGATAAATGTATCGGCTTCTTCCTTACTCTTTATGAAACGTATGGGGTGGTTACGAAAGGGTTCGATATCGACACAGGCAGTCTCACATCCCACCACCACCAACACCATGTCAACATCCCCATCGTCGGGAGACACGAACTCAATCGTGTCTCCCAGACGTTTTTTGATATCTTCAACGGCTTTCACCCGATCATACTGGGCTCTGCAACCGCCGCAGTATTTTAATCCTACCCTCAGCTGAGATGATCTCCCTTTTCAATCCCGCACAGTTCTTTTGCCACCTTTTGTTTTACCTTCAGGTCGATCCTGCGGCTAATCATAATCCGCTGTGCCTGGGGTGATCCCGCACCATGCATTGACTCTGTCAGATACCCTACGGCTGCCGTTCCGAGGGTCAGATTCTCTATGAGTCTCAGGACGCGCATACGGTCTTCGGTTGAAACATCGGCCCTCCCTTTATAGTATTTCTCTAACCACTTGCCTATCTCAGGAGAGTTGAAATCGGCCGCCGAAGGAAGCGTTACCATCAGGCCACCCGCAATATCCTGGGCCAGTCTGGCAATAAGATATGGGAAACGTGTTACATTGTGCTTGCTGATATTGGCCAGAAGGACCTCAACAAGATAGGTCCCGCAGGCCTCTTTATGCCCCTCCGACGCACATGCTATACTGCCACAGTAGAGGGTCTCGTTCAGGTGGTTCATCTCGACAATCTTGTCCTTTATGTGGGCTGCCTTTTCCACACCATTGTATTCCGCGATCGTTTGTGTCGCTCCTATCAGGACATCGCCAACACCACTCTTACATGCGTAGCTCTGACGATGGTAGGCTGCAAAATTTTCCACCAGCTCAGTGGAAAAATCATACTCTTTGTACATAAATACACGCTCCCAGGGGACAAAGACGTGGTCAAATACGACCAGGGCCTCATGGCCACCGTAGTGCATGTTTCCCCTGTCTATGGTCATCCCTTCTGTCTTTCTGGTATCACAGGACTGGCGACCCATTATGTAAATGATACCTTCTGTGTCGCTTGGAACGGCGAAAGAGACAGCGTAATCTTTGTCCTCTTCTCTCATCGTAATCGTGGGCATGGTTATGATCTCATGGGAATTCACGGCACCGGTCTGATGATCTTTATTACCGCATACCACTATACCGTCCGGCCTCTCTTCCACGACATGCAGGAACATATCGGGATCGGGTTGCTTGTGCGGTGGAAGCGATCTGTCGCCCTTGGTATCGGTCATGGCTCCACAACATGTAAGGTCATTCTCCTGAACATATTCAAGATATTTAAGGAAACGCTTGTTGTATTCGGTACCGTATTTCGCATCGATATTGTAGGTAGTGATAGACAAGGCATTCAGCGTGTCCATTCCGACGCAGCGCTGAAAGCAACACCCCGTTTGCATTCCCAGGAGCCGCCCCATCTTGGTTTTCTTTACAAGATCTCCCGTATTCTGGTGCAGATGGCAAAAACGATTGACCTTTTTTCCCGTAATGTGGGAGGTTGCCGTCATCAGGTCTTCATGTTCAGGCCTATGGGCGAGTTCATAAGTTGCCGCAACGGCATTCATGGAAGGACGAATAATCGGATCATCGACAGGATTTTCCACCTTCTTTCCAAACATCCAAACATTAAGATTCAACTTCCTCAAACTCTCTTCGTACTGCTTTGCGTTCATTAACGCCATAATAGACCTCCTGTATATTTATTAGCCATTTATCCTGTTTGGATAAATGGGCGGCAATTTTTCGCTGTGGGCATATCTAATAATTAGAATGAGACCTACATTTTTCGTGCCGTTCGCCTGCATGCAATCTCATTATTCTGACAAGATGTGCAAACTAGCACAGTTACATGCCCACTGGAATCTGCATGTCACCCGTTCTCACCGCCACTGTGCCGGCAAAATAATGCCTAACTGCATCATCCTTGACAGCAGGAGACTGTATCTATTGAGAATCAGGATACAATGGAATATTAGGCAGAATAATGCCCCATGGCATTATTGGGATTGGAGCTTCCTTAAATCGGCTCAAAGAGTTGTGATTAGTGGAAAGGGTAAAAAAGGTATGGATCGGATAATAATGCTATATTGCATCATTGCATTTCTTGAGTTTGCGTGTCAGGGTCGAAGGATCCACCCCGAGGTGTGGTGCCGCTCTCCTTGCATTGCCATATTTGTCGATGGCATCGCGGATGGCAGATATCTCCATACACTGCAAATGTTCTTTCAGTGTTTTCCCCTGACAGATAGTATCTTGTTCCGGCACCTTATATATCTCAACCGGAAGATCGTTGATGTCTATATGGTTACCGAGGGTAATTACCACAAGCCGCTCTATCAGGTTGGCTAATTCTCTCACGTTTCCAGGCCACGAGTATTTGATTAATTTATCTATGGCCTCACTGCTGAAGACCTTCTTTTTGGAATATTTATTGTTAAACCGATTGAGAAAGAGCGTTATCAGATGAGGAATATCCTCGACCCTCTCGCGCAGAGGAGGAATATGGACAGGAATTACATGCAGACGATAGTACAGATCCGAACGGAATGCCTTTTGTCTCACCAGTTCCTTCAGATCCTGATTGGAAGCGCATATGAGTCGTACATCCACCTTCCTGGGTGCTATCCCCCCAACCCGAGTTATCTCGAAGTCCTGCAACACCCTGAGCAATTTACCCTGAAGGGCAAGCGGCATCGACTCCACTTCATCCAGAAAAAGAGTCCCTTTGTGGGCCACTTCAAATAACCCCGGTTTCCCCTCTCTGCTGGCTCCCGTGAATGCCCCCCTTTCGTATCCAAACAGTTCGCTCTCCAGAAGCGTTTCGGGGATTGCCCCGCAATTGATCTTAACAAAAATACCTTTTTCGGCACGGTTCGACTTGACATGTAACTCTTCGGCAACTCTGTCCTTCCCCACACCTGTTTCTCCATGGAAGAGTATCGTGGCATCTGTTCTGCAAACGCGCTCCACGAGGTCATACACGGATCTCATCGCCCTGGACACCCTTACAATTTCATTATCTTTGTACGCCGTCAGCTGCAGTTCCTGGAGCTTATCCCTGTAGGTCCTCGTCATTTCGAGAGATTCTTCAAGCTGTTGATTCAATCTGTCCAGGTCGGTCATATCCCGGACATTGGTCACAACCATCTTGATCCTGCCTTCATCATCAAAAAAAGGATTACCTGTTACCAGTATATGTTTCCCGGTCTTCAACTTCTGTGAGAGGGTTACCGTCTTTTTCTCCTCCAGGACTTTCAGCGTAACGCTTTCACTGAAATAACCATCATCTACAAGGTCTCGCATATTGCGCCCCAGCACTTCCGAGGCATTAATGCCGGAGATATTTTCGTACGCCCTGTTTACCCTTATCGTATTAGCCTCGCCATCCGTTACATATATTCCATCATATGAAGAACCGATAATTGCCTCAACTTCACGCACTACCGCCTGATATCTGGACAGGTGCTGCGATATCTTTTCATACTCTTCCTTGTCGTGAAATACGCTCATTACCCCCACCAGCTCGCCCTCCCAGATGATGGGAGTCCTGTTGGACAGCAATGCACATGTCTTGCCTGCAACGGGAACCGCTATCTGGGGTTCCCCTGTATCTATAATCTTTTTAAAGTCGAGCCAGGTATCATTGTCGATGTCGGAATAGTGAATGGAGCGGGGATTTACCTCCATCTTGAGATCCAGCAGAGATCTTGCTATCTCATTAATATATGCCAGATATCCTTCTTTATCTATAGCAAGGATGGCAAAATAGGCGGAATCAAGGAGCGCTTTGAACGAAAGCTCCGGATTCGATAATATTTTTTCTACGGATTCTTTTTGCTCAGACATGATAAAAACCACCAAAATATATATTTGATAATACCGGCATCTGTGAATGGCATTCTATTAGAGTCTACACCTGTAGTCAAATGCAAAATAGGGAGGAGGTGCTCGTGCCGGAAGACAGGATTGATTAAAACAAAACAAAAAGGTATACAGAAAGTTACGAAAAAGGGTCAAGGTGACTG
>Ga0222698_1000182_pt1 | contig 24370 bp, 39 predicted proteins | sample AntAcemetage1450_FD_179833 | JGI IMG/M metagenome (GOLD analysis project Ga0222698, IMG submission 179833) | Saline water microbial communities from Ace Lake, Antarctica - #1450 | ecosystem: Environmental > Aquatic > Non-marine Saline and Alkaline > Saline | place: Antarctica: Ace Lake...
AAAGAATAAATATTTAAATTCCAATGCACTTGAAAAGTTATGATAAATAAAATCATAAGGGAGGAATAAATAAAATGGTAACAAAAACAGGTTTTAAGGGAGCATTAACAAAAGATATTACAGAAAGGGCTTTGTTTAATAAGTCCAAAAATCAACCCACTTCTTAAACAGAATTATTAGCCACCTCTAAACTAAATTCTGCCTTAATCCCTAACTCGCAAACCTCATGAATCACACAAACAATATTATGACACAAAACCTTAATCAATAATTCATTAACTTGTGAAGTCATTTTTTTACTTCTTATTGAATCTCCGAACTTTGACTTAATCATATGGAAACAGGTTTCCACATTTGACCTTTTATTGTAATGTTTCATAAACTCATCATTCTTATACATAAAGAAGTGATACATCTTTTTCCAAATTGCACAACCCCCTCTTTTTCCAGTTACATTTTTCTTGAAAGGAATAAAAGGAACTGCTCCAGTTTCTTCTATAAATTGAAAATTCTTTTTTCCACAATAGGCTTTATCTGCTGACACTTCAACCATATTAAAATTCTTGGCTGTTTGTTCAATTAAAGATTTTAATTCTTTAGAATCGCTTGAATGTCCCTCTGTGATATTAACTGCTGTAATGATATTGGTTTTTACACCAGAGTTTATGTGGGCTTTCAACCAAACCTTATATTTTCTTTCTTTGCCCCATTTGTAATCAAACCACCGAGCAAAACGAGAAGTAGAAAATCCACTTGAATCAATCGCAAAATCTGTTTCAATTTCTTTCAAAGGTAATGCACTTGTTTTAATTAACTCATCTAAAATTGGTTTAATTTCTTCTCTATTCATAAAATTTGAAATAGTAGAATAACTTGGGACAACTTCAACCAATCCCATTTCTTTAGCAATTTTCATATCCGACATAAATCTTCTTAATGAAAATCCAGTATAAACTTTCATAATTGAGCCAAAAAGCATATCACTAAAAGGTAAAGTTGGACGACCAAATTTATATGTCGGCTGTTCTACATTTAAACATAAATCTTTCAAGAGTTTCAAGAAGATTAATTTTTCATTTGTTTGGGCTTTATTGTAGGCAGACCAATTTTGAGCATAAGTAACTCTAACCCCTTTTACTTCTGTTAATTCTCCTTTTTTATTAATTGCTTTTCTTAAATAAAATTCTACTGCGAAAATATGCTTACACTTTGATTTTCTTTTTTTACAATCGGGGCAGTTACAAGTTGGCTCGTGTCCGTCATATTGAACTAAATAACTTAATTTAGAATCTGTTTGGCTTGGAACTTTCCAACCTTTTTCAGTTTCTACAATGTCATAAACTTTGATTAGTTCTTTTGCTTTATCTTCTCTTGTCATGTATTTCCATGATTGAGTTTGTGTTTGTTTGTTTACTTTTATCATCTTACTTATATAAGTAATACTTACTATATAAACCTTTCCTTTTCTTACTTATATAAGTAAGCATTATATAATTATCGTCGGTAAAATAATCAATAATATCCTTAACTTTAATAAAAACATATAATATAAACAATGTTTTTATAATGGGTAACTATATAAAGAATAAAGCATATAAATTAGTATGATTGTAAAAGAAAAGTTTAGGATAAAAAAAGAGGTTAATGCTTTCAGATGTTTAAGGTGCAATCATGAATGGATACCCCGAGTTGAATTATCGCAACTTGTAGGAACACTAAAAGATAAACCTCGTATATGTCCAAAATGTAAGAGTGCATATTGGGATTTGGAGAGAAAAAATAAGGAGAAAAAGAAATAATGGTAAAAAGAAATAAAGAAGATGAAAAAGAAAGATTTTGTATTGAGTGTGAAAAAATAATCCCCCAAAGCAGAAGTCAAAGGTCAATAACTTGTTCTAAAAAGTGTTCAAATAAAAGAGCAACAACTCCTTCAACTAAAAGAAAACAAGTCAAGAGGAATAAAATAAGGTTAGCCACGGTATTTAGTGGTATTGGTGCTGTTGAACATGCTCTTAAAAGAATGAATATCCCAACAGAAATTGTTTTTGCTTGTGATACAGATAAATTTTGTAAGCAGAGTTTTTTTGAGAATTACGATTTGAAAGAAGAAAATTGGATTGAAGATATACATGATGTTAAAGGTAAAAAATATAAAAATAAAGTAGATTTATTTGTTGGAGGAAGTCCTTGTCAATCTTTTTCTATGGTTGGAAAAAGAAAAGGGCTTGAAGACCCAAGAGGATTATTAATTTATGAATTTGTTAGATTGGTTAAAGAAATGAAACCAAAAGTTTTCATTTATGAAAATGTTAAAGGAATTATGAATCACGGAAAGAGTGAAACATGGAAAGAACTTAAATCAAATTTAGATAATACTGGATATGATGTTCATGTAAAAGTCCTAAATGCAAGAAATTATGGGATTCCCCAGAATAGAGAAAGAATGTTTGTTGTTGGATTTCTAAAGGAAAGGAAAGATTTTGAATTTCCCGAGCCAGTAGAATTAAAGTTGGCTATGCAAGATTTTTTGGAAGATAATCCAAATTCAAAATATTGGCTTGGAGAAAAGGGTAAAGCATTTGTGACTAGAGAAGATATGTTAAAAAAGAAATATACCCAAATAAATGGAGATATTGCTCTCTGTCAAATTAAAAATCAACAATTTAACTGGCATGGAGATTTTATTATGGAAATACCCAAAAATAAAGTAGAAGATAAATACTTTTTATCTGATAAAACTAAAAAATATGTTACTTCAACAGGAACAAAAAATTTTTATAGCAAACCAATAACTGATTTAAAAATAGCAAGACCTCTTTTAGCAACTATGGCTAAAATGCACAGAGCAGGAGTAGATAATTATATCACAAAAGGAACAAAGATAAGAAAATTGACCCCCAGAGAATGTTTAAGATTAATGGGCTTTGATGATAGGTTTAAAATTTCCGTTAGTGATACACAAGCATATAAACAGGCAGGAAATGCAATTGTTGTTGATGTTCTGATACATTTATTAATGTCAATTGATATTAAAAAATATGCTTCAAAAGATTAAAGTTTTAGATAAAGAGTATGAAATTCTTGATGCAAAAGAAAGATTAACTATTCCAGATTGTATTGTTGGTTCTCATAATAAAATAGGTAAAGGTCATGGAGAAGCAAAATTTTATGTTGGTTCTAAAAATTCTGCAAATTTTAAGTTTTTTGATGATTTTTCAAGAAGATGTTTTTTTCTAAAAAGTGATTTTCTAAAATATTTGAATTTAGTAAAAGAAGAATATGAACATCCAAGCCAACCATATAAGAAAAAAGAATTATTAAAAGAAGATTGGAAAAAATATTTTGAAGAAATGAATCAATCAAAAGAAGAATTTCTTGAATTTGAATTAGATTTTAAAAAAAATATAGTTGGATTAAGAATGTATCTTAATTCTAATGATAAACCTTATTTATTTATGAGAAAAATATCTCTACCAAATATAACTTATATTTCTGTTCTAAAGATAAAAGATGAAAGTGAAAAAATATCTTATTATTTTAAATTATTCGCAGATTTCTTTGGAGAAGAAAGTAATCCTTACGAACTTAAAATAAAAGAAAAAGAAATAAGAGAAGATAAAAAAATAAAAGATAAACCCAAAATATTTTTAGCCAGAGAGGGTCAAGGGGAATATCGTAAGAATTTATTAAATGAATGTCCTTTTTGCCCCATAACACTTGTATCTGATGAAAGATTGCTTATTGCTTCTCATATAAAGCCATGGGTTAAATCTGAAACCGAAGAAAAGACTGACCCAAAAAATGGATTCATGCTAACTCCAACTTATGATAAATTATTTGATAGGGGATTTATTACTTTTGAAGATAATGGAACAATGAGAGTATCGCCTTGGATTTCTCCAATGAATCAAGGAAAATTAAAAATAAAAGACGGAAATAAAGTTCAATTATTGCCTGTAAAAGGAAGAGAGAAATATTTAAAATACCATCGGGAAAAAGTTTTCAATAAATAAGGATATTTTCTAAACAGAGCCTACTTATTAAACAAAGCCTACAGAAAGAATAACTTTAAAAGACATTCTAAAAGAAAGAGAGAGAAATGAAAAAAGAATGAAAGCAATAATAAAAAAATATAAAGCAAGTAAAAAGAAATAATTCCGAACTTTTGTGCAACTTAACTAATACTTCTTACACTTAAATTAAGTGGAACGTTGCACAATAGTTTACTTATATGTAAACTTATTTAGAATTCTTTTTAATAGCTTCCACAAATTCATTCACACTATCCTTCTCAACACTTGGGAGATCAATTCCCCCAGGAACTAATTCTTCTACAAACATTTGATTATGGAAACAACTCTTTAGGTAGGGTTGGGATTCAACACATAGTTCGCAGGGTGTGGACAACAATTGAACCTTAAACACTATACTAATAAACAAATAGATTGTCAAAACGGTTACGAATGCTACTATTAATATAACCCACATACCTTTCTTCTGGTCTTTAGTTAATTTCATTTTATTTTTTATTTTGACTGGTTGAACATATTATTATATGTGTTCTAACTACTCTTATTATTATAATTGGCACTGGTAGACGGCAGATATGCTGGTTTCCCTAGGGATTTATGTCCTAATTCTTCTAAATATCTTCTAATCGTATTTTCCGAAACTCCAATCAAGTTTGAGTAATATACTTGTGTCCTTTTGAATCCACTTTCTTTATCATGCTTCACTAACCTGTCCAACATATCCACTAGATATGCTTTCCTAGTAGAACCTTTATCCTCTCCCTTATCAATACTCATGATTGCATCGTCTTTCTTTGATTCATATATCACTTCATCTATTAATCTTGGGAGGTTATACTTAGTTGATTGTCCTTTGAAACTAATGAAGTTTCTATAAGCCCTCTTCTTTGTTTTCCTAAAATAATTAAATAATGCTTCTTTCTTATTCTTATTACAGTAAGTATAGTATCCAGGTTTAAGTCCTTTCTGCATGTAGGTGTGAATTAATCCAATACTTCTGTCAATCACAATGTATTCATTCAACTTAAAGAACTTTGGAATGTTAAAGATATAAATGTGTCTTCTCTTTCTTGCAACCATTAACATTTTGATTAAAGTTTTCTGCCATTGGTTCTGCCATTCACTCGCAAGTCCTTTTAGTGCAGCTTCATCCCAAACAAATATTCTATCATAACTATCTTCCGCAATTGCTTCTCCGATTAGGAGTTCAATATCAAAATAAACATCATCTACAGTAAACTTCCTCCCAGTTTTATCTGCCATGTAATATGCAACTTCAATAGAGGTGTTTGATTTACCACTTCCTTCATCTCCATCGACTAGAAGTAAATTGTCTTGTTTATTTGGTAAAGTACATCGTTCACATAGAACATCTAACTTTGCAACCAAGTATTTCTCCATGTAATACTGTTTATCTGTGACTAACATTATAATTATAACCCATCGTCTATGAATTTACTTCCGAACAAATCATATTTCTCCATCATAAATTGTAACCAAATATTTATTTTACGAAGTTCCATATAAATTTTATTTCCGTCTAGTTTCTTATTAGTATATGCAGAACCACTATCCTTAATCACAGCACTTGCAGCAGTCAATAAAGAACTGTAATATTTCTTCTCCTCTTGATCTAACTTATGTGAAATCTCAATAAACAATGCATCAAGTTGATTAAACCACCTAGGATAATCTTTGTCTTCTCTTGATTCTATTATCTTTTGTCTTATATCTCCAATCTGTAATGCGAATCTTTGTCGCAGATCATATGCAAGTTCTTTTGTTTCTCCAAAATTATTATCTACCATCTTTTACTCTCAATAGAATAATAAGAAGGTTATTTAAATATTTAATTATACTCAAACCAAAAGACTTAAATACTTATTATTATATTATAAGTTTATGTTCAACAAAATAGAAAAAAAAGAAGTGATCTGTAGTAAGTGTGGTTATGGCTGGGAAACAAAGTCTAAGATGATTTTCGTTAGTTGTCCCAACTGTAATAACAAAGTCCGAGTGATAGAAAAAGAAATGAGTAGTGATCATGGGACAAGAAATAGTAGAGAGATTGATAACTAAACTACAATTCACAACTCATAAAGAAATAAGAGAGATGGTTGATGAAGATTTGATGAGCAGTCAATCACTAACCAATGCACTAAGTAAATTATGTAAACATAATGAAGTAGTAACATTCAAGATTTCAAGACAAACAATATACTTGAATCCAGAATTTTACGAACAAATAGGAATAATACAATGACACAAAAACCAATACAACTATTGTTTAGAATTAAACTAGAGAAGATTAAAGAAGAGATAGATATTAAAATCTGGTGTAAAAATAACTATGCAATTACTTGGATGTCTAACTCCGAAGTATTACAGAAACTTGTCAATGCAGAAAAGAATCAAGGACATAAAGTTGAACTTGCATATGACAAAGAAGGGAAGTTAATGGCAATACAATTATACAAAGACAAAACAGGTAAACAAATTGCTAAACAAATTACTCGAGAGTTAAGAGAATCAACTGGGGGAAATTTACAAGTACTATGAGTTTTAAAGAGAAGTTTGAGAATATGCAAATAGATATGAATCAATTCTATAAGTTAGGAATCATTTGTTTCTTCGTAATCGGTACTGCAAATATATTTACTCTGGTTAATAACTGGACTGTGTTAATGTTAAGTGCAAAAGTTTCAAGTATGTTCGGGATAATATTTAACTTTGGACTGGTTGGTTTGTTCAATTACTTGAAAGGAACATTACCTGGTAACGGAGATAAAGGAAAAGAAGCTCCGTCCGAAATTGAATTTGACGAAATAGTTGATTCAATCATGAACGAAGAAGAGAAAAAGAATTAAGTATTTAAATAAGTTAATGTTTGGTTTAGTATGAAAAAACTAGGCGTCTTCTTGGTGTTCACGATTGTTCTTCTAGGTGGTATTGCATTAATTGATTATAAACAGAACCATAATGATTTCTATGTTTATGAAAAGGATTGTGTTCATTTAGATTCTCCGCAAGTTACAAGTGCAAATAGTATGGACGACTTAATGAATAAGTTTGAAGCTTCTCCAGATTTCAAAGGTTATGAATTAAAAGATTATTGGAGTTGTAACTAATGGGGTGGTGGAGTAGAAGAAAAGCGCGGAGAGCTGCGAGGAAAAGTACTCCTAGTTCAAGTGCTTATGGTTCAAGTGGAACAAGTGGGGGTTCAACAACTTCCTCAAATTATAGTTCTGTTTCTTCTGCACTTTCTGGAACTGGGGGGGGATCAATAAGTTCTCCTTCTTCAGGAGGAGGAGGTTCAGGTGGGGGAAGTTCTTCAGGAGGAGGATCTTCAGGAGGGAGAGGTTCAAGTTCTTCAACATTAGGAAGTACAAACTTAGCTGCAGATTACCCCGCAGTAGAACAACCAATTGAACAATCATTACAAAGTGCAGGGGTAACTTCTGCAGAAACTGGGAGACTTAGTCCAAGTGGTGGAACTCCCGCAACATATTCTTCTTCAGGTAAATTAAATGTTGCAGGTTTTGAAGACAAATCTTTTACTGGAACTGGTTCTGTTGTTAATGCTGCACCACTAGGATTAACTGGAAGAACTACATGGCAAGAAGATTTAGTTGATAAAGATACTTCCGTTCCAAGATTTGGAACAACTGGTCAAGGTCAATCTGGATTTGAAACTTGGGGAGACACCCAAAGGAACAGAGAACTTCAAAGAATGAATGTTCAAACTGGATATCAAGAACAAGTACAATCACAATTTAATGCTTCTGGATTAACTCCAGAAGAGTATGTTGAAACAGAAGATTATAAAACACTAACAAATAAAGCTAGTAAAGATATTGGAGAAATTAAAGATGTTCCAGGTTATTATGATGATCCAGATTTAAGAACTTCAGGTAAAAAGATTATTGAATCAACTCCAATTATTGGTTCAGGTAAAAAGTTTATTGAAGAAGCAAGAGGACTTTCTTTAGAACAAACTAAGATAGTTGGTGGAGAAATGACTGGATTAGGAATTGGTGGAGTAGATAATAAATCTTTTAGGAGTTCATTAGGTTCAACAACTTTAGCAGGAGGACTCTTAGCTGCAGATGTTGCAGTAGTTGGAAGTGCTGCAAAGTTTGGAATGAATGCAGGAAAGATTTCTTTAGAAAAGAACCTTGCAAAACAACTTTCAATTAAGTCGGAAATTCTTGCAGGTTCACCTGTTAAATTTAAAGGAGTAACAGATATTGGTTCTGGTGAATTTGGACAATCCTTTATTCAAAAAGTAGGTAATTCAAAAACTGGGGGATTTTTAACAGGGAATGTTGTTGAAGGTTCTGCTGGAATGAAGTTCATTCCAAGTGGAGAAGGAATAAAACTTTCCACAGTTAATGCAGAACTAAAGAGTTTCAAAGGATTTGCTGCAGATTTCTTAGGGGTTGAGAGAAGACAATCACTTTCACAATTACAATCTTTTAAAATAGATACTGCAAGTGTAACAAGAACAGGGGGAATTGTTTCTGGTTTAGAAACTTCCAGGACTACTGGAATTAGTTCTTTTACTACAGTTGAATCTACCTTCGCAATAGTTAAAGAGGGAAGAGGATCACAACAACTTGTAAACAGGTTTTCAGAAAATATAATGAAAGGTGGAACAACTACAACTTCCGAATTTTCTTCTCCTGGATTTTCTAAAAGATTTTCAAGTGGAGGAATAACTTATAGTGAAAGTCCAACTTCAAAAGGATTACAATTTAGTATTGACACTAAACAATTTAAACCATCAGAAACAACAATTCAATCTTTTGCAAAAGATGAAGTTAAGGTTGCAAGAGGGAGAAACAAATTTATAAACAATTTAGAAACTCCCAAAATTAAAACTAATATTCCAGAATTTAAACCAACGGGGAAAACAAACATCTTAGTGGATAAACCAGTCAAACAATTTGAAAGTCCAAAACTAACACAAACATTAGAAAAAGGATTTCAAGGTAGTAAATATAAATCTGCACCATTTAAATTCCAAACTCCAAAAGTTTCAAGAAATTTATTAGGTGTTGCAACTCTTAGTACAAGTAGAACGGTAAGTACTAATTTATTTGGAAAAACAACATTAACTTCAAACATTCAAACTAAAATACAAAAACCAGAATTAATTCCCGCATTTATGACTGGGCAAGTTAGTGGAACTAAATCTGCATTTGATACTGGATTTGTAACCTCAACTTTCAATCTAACAACAACCACTCCTCAAACTAGAACTCCCTTTACTCCGATTCCAATTTCTGAATTTGGATTAATTGGAAATCTCCCAAAACCAAACCTACAATTCAAAAGACCTGGAGGAGTTGGGAAGTTTAAAGGTGGAAGAGATTATGGTTACATTCAATCTTTCGGAGGATGGTTTACTGGGAAAGTTGGAAAGACAAAGGGATTAATGATTGGTGGAAGAGAAGTTTATACTGGACTTGAAATTCGTGGAAGAGAAGTAAAGAAGAAGAAATAATTAAATATTTAAAGAAACTTCTTATTATTCTATTGAGAGTAAATGGAAGAAGAACAATATAATAATGCACCAGATATGCCCTTCGGGAATTCTAATGACAAGGCAAGTATAATTGAAAGAATTAATCCTGACGAAATTGTAGAGTTAATTCGTATGAGATTAATGGGGAAGATGCGAGACGAACAAACTGGGAAATGGGTTACAAACAAAAACCTAAAAGACAATGCAATTTCTGAAATTGGTGCCTGGGATATTTCTAATTTAATACTTTCAGTTTCAAATGCAAATACTTCTTTATCAAAACTAGACGACAAGACTATTCGTAAAAGAGCTTATAGTTTAATGGAGAAGGGTGTTTACATGATGCTCTGTAATTGGAGAGAATATAAGATTACTAACACCGCCCAACTTGGTTATGTTGCAGAGATAGTATTTTCAATCGCATTCATTACATTAAAAATGGCGGACTCTGAAGGAATTAGAAAAATGATTACTTCAATGTATTCGGAGAGTAGAAACATTAATGAAATGGGATCAATTAAATCTGGTAAAAAAATGTTTAGATAAAGGAGGTATGAAAAATAAATGGCGTTAGATTTTGGTGGGATTGGTGCGGGAATGATGGGACTACTAAGTAGTACATTAACCTGGGCGATTGTGTTAATTGCAATAATTGTAGTAACATTTCTTTTCTTAAAGTTAAAACAGAATAAGAGATTTAAGTATCCTTGTTTAGAAGTTGTAAGTTTAGGTCAAGGTAAATGTGCATTCTTTACTTCTAAAGCTGGATGGTTTAAGAAACATAGAAAGTTCTTTGGACTTCTGGAAATGGGTGGAGAACAAGAATTGATTTGTAAGGACAGTAAAAGAAAGATTCACAATGTTTCTTCTACAGATTATCATGAACTTAATGGTAAGAGATGTATTCTTTGTAAAAGAAAAGACGATGATCCTGATATATTAGTTCCACTAAACAAAGTAGAAATTAAAAATCTCGGACTACTTGCAAGTATTGCCCCTGCAGATTATAGAGATGCAGCTGCACAAATACTTGAAGAAAAGAAGAGAGAAACTATGAGTTGGTTAGATAAAAATGCACCATTGTTAATTGCATTGGGAGTATTTATATTTGGACTAATCGCATTGATAATTGTATTCAACTTCGCAAAAGGAGAAAGTTCTGCATGGAGGGCTTATGCGGAAGGTGCTAAAACAGCTGGTACAGTTATCATGAACTCAACCGCACCGTAAGTAATTATTATTATTTTTTTTAGGGTGCATTAGGAATTAAATATTTAAATATAGAAAATTATAAAATAGAATGAAAAAAATATCAATTGTATTCTTTTTAGGTTTGGCTCTTATTTTTATACCATTTGTTAGTTCAATTAACTTTGAAGAAAGTGATTACACAAATACAAATATAGTGAACATTGTTAATGGATCTGAAATACTTCACAACAATCTGTCTGACCTTCAAGGAGGAGTTGCTACTGAATATTACCACATAAGAGAAAGCTGGTTCAATGAACTAACTTCAGATATTTTTAATTGGATAACACAGGCTGAAGGAGATGCATTGTACTATGATCTTGGAAATAGTTATTCTTATTACAACTCAACAACTCTTCAAGACTTAAACTCAACTGGGTTAATTATTAATTGGAGTACGGGGGAAATGGGATATGTAACTAATTCTGTTCTTGCGTCTTATAATTATTATAACTCAACTGACTTTGTAATCACAGATTATTATCTAAATTCAAATCCTTTTAGTTATTACAACTCAACTAATCCAAGTCCAGTAATAAATGAATCTTATTATTTAAAATCAAATCCTTCAAACTATTGGAATGATACTTTCGCAACATTCAATGAAACTTATGCAGATACTATCTATGCTCCTATCGGTTCAGCGGGGAATCCATTTGACCAATCTCTTAACACAACTGAAAATGTAACTTTCGCAAATGTAACTGCGACAACTTACTTCGGAGATGGTTCACAACTTACGGGAATTAGTGCAAGTGGTGGAGACATAACTGGTAATGGAACTACTAATTATTTACCAAGATATTTTAATGCAAGTTATTTAACTGATTCAATTATTTATGATGACGGGACGGGAAATGTGGGGATTGGGACAACAGCTCCAAGTTATAAATTAGACGTTATAGGAAATATAAATATTAATAATGAATCTGCTTATCTCTACGATGGAGTTCAAGCTTTGAAGTTGACGAAAGGGGGAGAAGTTGGTTATTATAGTACAGTTGTAGGTTATGAAGCAGGAAATTCAGCTTCTTCAAAACAAACAGTTCTTGGTTATAATGCAGGGCATTTAGCAACAGGAATAACTCAAACAGCTTTTGGAGTTTATTCTGGATATAAAAATACTGGTAGCCAACAATCTGTTTTTGGTATTTCAGCAGGTTGGGAAAATTCAGGTACAAACCAAATTGCTTTTGGATATAGGGCAGGTAGAGATAATATTGGAAATAATCAAATAGGAATTGGATATTTAGCGGGGATAGATAATTCTGGGAATCAAGTTACGGGTTTGGGATATGGAACTAATCAAAACAACTCAGGAGATAATGTTGTTGCTTTAGGTTACGAAGCAGGTAAAGACAACACAGTAGCAAATCAGTTTATAATACAACAAGCTAATATTAATGCTGTTCCTTTGATTCAAGGGGATTTTGCTACTGGGAATATTGGGATTGGAACAACAACTCCTCAAAACAAACTCGACGTCGAAGGAAGTGCTGTTATAGGTTCAACTTATTCAGGAACAAATACTGCTCCTACTAATGGATTGTTGGTTGAAGGGAATGTGGGAATCGGGACGACAAGTCCAGACGCGAAATTAGATGTTAATGGAATTATAAATGCTGGTAGTTTTGCTATAGCAGGAGAAATTAGAAGTGTGCAAGGTAATGGTTATGATAATTATGTTTCTTTAAAAAGCGAATATGGAGGAGTTGGTTCTATTAATAAAGCTGGTTTATTTAGAAGTAATACAAATTATTTTGTTTATTATGATACTCATACGGGAGATACTGTTTTAGATTCAACTTTTGCATCTGGAGATATTATATTTTCTCACCAAGGGGCACAACAAATGAGAATAGATGCTTCAGGCAACGTCGGAATCGGGACGACAACCCCTCAAAAAACTTTACACGTTGCGGGGGACGGTTTGTTTAACGGGACGTTAACGATCGCGAAAGGAACGGCGTCGGGACATGCGGTTACGTTAGGACAATTACAATCTTCAGTTGGAAGCGTTACGGAAGTCGATCCTTATTGGTCTTCTAACTTTACAAATGGTTTAAGTGGAAATTGGAATGTAGGAGCATTTGATATAACAGCAAATAATTTCATAGGAGCATGGAATGGTTCGAGTGATTATTACTTAAAGAATAATCCTTTTAGATTTTACAACTCAACAAATCCAAGTCCAGATACAACATATTCTGCAGGAAATGGAATTAGTTTAAGTACAACTACATTTAGTGTTGCAGGAAATACTGCTTTAACTCAAGATACAGATGGATTAAGTGTAACAAATAATGCTATAGGAGATACCCAATTAGAATATAATACTGGACAACATTTAACTTCCACGAGCAATCCCACTTTTAATAATCAAACCATAACAGATTGTATAGTATTTTCAAGTGGAGGACAAATTTGTTCCGCTTAAAATGAAAAAAATATTATTTATTTTTATCTTTGGAATCTTATTACTTGGAGTAGTTTCCGCAGTTCCTCAATTTAATTTCCATGATAAAGAATTAAGGAAACAACTTAGAGAAACTGATGTAATAGAAGAAGAAGGGGGAACTTGGATTAATAAAAGATATTTTACATACAATGCTTCTGAAAAAGAATTATTAATTGAAAAGAAAAACAACAAATTAATATTAGATATGAAATTAATAACTCCTTATGAAAACAAAGTGGGTACCGGGAATGATACAATGATTGCAGAATTCTTAGTAATTGATTATCATAAACAAGCAAGTAAAGTATTTGATATTGTTTGGACTTTTGATGTAAATGATAATTATACTTATGGTGAACAAGATTTATGGTTTAAGTATGGACTAGATTATGAAATAGAAGATTGTATTGAAATAGGAGAAAATGAAACTGAATGTTATAATTACACTCAAACAAACTGGACTTACTTTGAAGACTTTAAAGCATTATCAAAAATAGAAGGTTGTGAAGAAAATGTTAAAGTAGGTTTATTTACAAACACAGAAACAGGAGAGAAGAAAGAATGGGTTCCAACAATAGAAGGATTTGATATTTTTCAATGGGCAGAATATGATGTAACTGCTGGATCTCCTTTTGAATTTGATGCAACATTAGCACAACATAATTCATTAGTTAAAATAAATGATACTCATTATTTAAATACATATATGGGGCAAGATTTAGATGGATATGCAGTTGTCTTAATAGTTAATGGAACTACTATTACAAAAGGAACTGCCTATGAGTTTGATACAAATGATGGAACATATAATTCATTAATTAAAATAAATGATACTCATTATTTAAATACTTATACTGGATCTGGGAGTGATGGATATGCAGTTGTCTTAATAGTTGATGGAACTACTATTACAAAAGGAACTAATTATATATTTGATACAACTTATGGAACATATAATTCATTAGTTAAAATAAATGATACTCATTATTTAAATACTTATGCTGGATCTGGGAGTGATGGATATGCAGTTGTCTTAATGGTTGATGGAACTACTATTACAAAAGGAACTGCCTATGAGTTTGATACAAATGATGGAACATATAATTCATTAATTAAAATAAATGATACTCATTATTTAAATACTTATACTGGATCTGGGAGTGATGGATATGCAGTTGTCTTAATAGTTGATGGAACTACTATTACAAAAGGAACTGCCTATGAGTTTGATAATAGTAGAGGAGAATATAATTCATTGGTTAGAGTAAATGAAACTCATTATTTAAATGTATATAGAGGAGATAGTTATCAAGGAAATGCAGTTGTTCTAATGATTGATGGAACTACTATTACAAAAGGAACTACTTATATATTTGATACGGCTTATGGGGCAGAGCATTCAATTATTAAAATAGATGAGACTCATTATATAAATGCTTATTATAATGGGAAAGGAATTACAACTATTTTAAAGCTAACTGGGAATACCATTTCAAAAGAAAATTCTTTTGAATTTTATTCTACATCAACATTTGACAACTCTTTAATTCAAATAAGTGAAAACCAATATATAAATACATTTTCAGGTAGCGGAAGTGACGGATATGCAATTATTTTTGAGGTAGAAATAAATGAAACTGAAATAAATGATTCATGCACATACACATCAGGAGATTGGAATATTACTATGTCAGATTATTGTATCTTAGATACAAATACAGACATAGGTGCAAACGATATAATCTTTTTTGGAATAGGAAACTGTACAATCAATTCTAAAATAGAAGTAGCAAACATGATTCCCCCTACAACTGGCGGAACAGTTTACATAGATTCAAATGCGGAGATAATAATAGGATGAAACAACAATTAAATAAACGACAAGGAGGTAATAAATATATGAAAAACAAAACATTAAGTATCTTTGTAGGAATAACTTTAGTATTATCTTTAATGGTATTAGGATTTGCACAAGTAAGAGCAATTGAAGTATTAGAAAATGGAGATATAATTTTAACTTCACAAGAATTTGTAAGTTTAAGTGATGAACAAATTGCAACTTATATGTATAATGAATTCACTATTTCAGAAATCAATTTACAAAATGATAAAATAGAAATTGTTTACAATTTAGTTTATGTTGAACCAACCCATAATAATAATACATACAGAGTATTTAATCATGGATTTCAAACTTATGTAACTTATGATTTACTTCAAGAATGTTTAAGTCTTGTAGACATGACTACTTGCGTAGGATTACTTGTAACAAACACAGAAGCATACACATACAACATTGATGAAAATACAACAAGAACTATTACACCAACTTATGTAACTGCTCTGAATCAAGGAATTCAAAAATACGAACAAACTTTAGCATTAAGAGATAGTATAAGTCAAATGACAACAATGGAATCGTTCATTGATCAACTTGAATAACTGTTGTAATTCTTAAATTATAATAACCTTTTATATAGTATTTACTCTCTATAAATCTATGAAAAGATTCCATGTTGTTGATGCAGATACATTGCAGATCAGACGAGTAAACTTCAATTTAGGTAAACAAAAAAACCAAATTTTTACCTGTGATTTTTCTTCTGCAAATGCCGCACAACAATATATTTCTTCTTTGGATTTTGGATTAGATCAATTCTATGAAATTTGGGATGACAAAGAACAAGAAGTTATTGATTATAGAAGTTACTTTAACAAAACTGCGAAGAGTCCTAGAAAAGTGAGGTCAATTAAAAGATGAGAAAAAAAGTATTATGTCAGAGGTGTGGAAGAACCCACCAATTCTCCTCACTAAGAAAAGAAATTCATGGAGAAAGACTTCTATGTCATATTTGTTATAAAAGAAAAAATGACGAAAGACTTAACAAGAGATTAAAAAATCTCCCAGAGATTAATAACAATAGTGTAAAATTACCCATTAATTCTATTTACACTCCACAGAATAGACCTGGGGAGTTTCTTGGGGGTTATTTGAGTAAGGGCGAGGGTGATTTCTTGAAGTCTAAGTATGGTTATGATAGTTTCAAGAATGGAAAGGGAAAGTTTGAACCTCTTGAAAGAATCAAAAGAGTATTGAGAATTAAGAAAAAGAAAATTGTTAAAGAACACAAAACAGATTTAAATGAGAAGTTCTTGGAGGGATTACCACAATGAGCTTCACAGGATCAGAAATAGTTCTACTTAAATGTACAGTATGTTTATTCCTAGGGATGGTTGTAGGAGTTATCATGACACATAGTTTTAATTACAGAGAGATTCATACAAATGCAAAGGAGGAAATGTAAATAAAAATGTCATCATTAAAAGAAGAAGCACAGGCATATGAGCCAAAAAGAACGCTAAACATAACAGACTTAGATAGAGCGGATTTGTCTTTTCCAATTGAAACTAGACATGGGGAAAATAAGGATGGAGAAAGTTATACCTACAAAGTTATGGTTGTTAATGAACAAGAATACAGAGTTGCGTGGACAGTTCTTGAAGAGATTAAGAAAATGTTAGCTTTGAAACCCGACTTAAAATTTGTTAAAGTAACAAAGACTGGAGAAGGTAAAGCTACTAAATATTCTGTTGCTTTATCAGAATAAGTTTCAACAGAAACAATTAAATAATTTATTATTATTATTAATTTATGCGGGAGAAATAGTTGAGTTTAACTAACTCGAAACAATTGGTAAGTAAAGTAGTTCTTTATGAGGTAGGTTCAAATCCTGCTCTCCCGCTTCGGAGCAGTTGGTAGCTAACTCCATAAAAAATTGACTACCTGCATTTTAGGTAATGTGGACACCAAGGAAAGACTTGGAACGGAGAGAGTAAGTAGAGTAAGAAATTACTCTCTCCATTCATATTCACTAGGCTGGGCATGGCAAGGCAAGGCATGGCAAGGCGAGGCAAGGGAGTTTGCATGTTCTCTTAAAAACATGTTACCTTTCAAATATAGCTGAAAGGAGGTTAAAAAATGAAAATAAAAGCAATTAATACAAAATATAAAGGATATTATTTTAGGTCAAGATTAGAAGCCAGGTGGGCAGTTTATTTTGATTCAATGGATTTAAAATGGGAATATGAAAAAGAAGGATTTAATTTTGGAAATGGGATAAATTATCTACCAGATTTTTGGTTTCCAGAATTAGAGATGTGGGGAGAGGTAAAACCAACAGAATTAAATAAAGATGAGATGGATAAAGTTGCTCTGTTAGTAAAAGGGACACATAAACATTGCATTATTTTGTCTGGAATTCCTGAAAGAAAACCCTATGAAATTATTTTCCCAGATATAGATGTTTATGGAAAACCATTGATAGATGGTTCTGGAGAAACAGGTTACTATTGTAATGGAGAATTTTATGAATATCCTGGCGAAGAATTAAATATAACCTTACTTTCAACAAATTGTGCAATTTCTAATTATCATAATTATCCCAAAAATGAGGGTAGATTTTATACGGCTTTTGATGATGCTGAAATAAATGAAGATTATTTTAATGATATAGATCGTCATGTAGAAAATGCAAAATCTGCCAGATTTGAATTTAACAACAAAAAATGAAACAAACAAAAATAAAAACATAATAATCAATCACGGAGGGATAAAGAGGGATTGGTCGGTATAGTCACTTTTATCGTTATAAAACATCCTCTCCCTTCATTTCATACTTAACCCTGGGTAGATTTGTCACCTCTTAACTAACCCAGGGTTATCATAGTTCCCCGTGGAGTTTCGGGCTTTAGACCTCCCGTTCTTTTCTCCGTGGGGATTTTTCTTATTGTCATTTTAAAGTTACTAAGAAAATTAAAACTTTATAATAGTTAGAAATTATTAAAAAGAAATGGAGTTTGTAGTAAATATGACAACAGAAAACTTGACACAAGACGAACGAACTAACTTGGATAAATTAAAATTCTTCTTTGAAGAAAAGATTCAAGTTCATTTAAAACTTAGAAGAACTAATGAAAAAGGAATACATATATTTCTTAATGGATTCATTACTGAAAAATTAACCGATACATTATTTTTAATTAAAGAAAGAAAATTGGGAGACGTTAGAGTTTCATTATTTGAAATTAGAAACGATGGTGTTTTTGAAGAGAGGGGGAAGGAATGAGTGAAGAAAAAGAGGTTGATTTTACAGTAGAACAATTTCCAGAACAAAGAGTTAAACTTCCATTAACAGAAGATTTTAGAGGGGAATTAATAATTGAACTCTTGAAAGTTAAGGAAGAAAACAAAGAACAATTTAGGGAATCAATAAAATTTGTTATTGATCCTGCACAAGAAATTGAAGAAGAAGATAAAGTTTTTCTTAATAAATGGAATCAAGAGGAGAAAAAGAAAGAACAAAGAAAGTATTTATTGAAAACATATAACAGAATTAAAGCTGTATTAAAAGAGTATGTTGATATGAGTGAAGAATATTATACTTTAACTGCAATATGGATCATCGGAACTTATATGCACGAACAATTTAATACTTACCCATACCTTTTCATTAATGCAATGAGGGGTTCTGGAAAAACTAAAACACTAAAATTAATTATGAGTATGGCTTACAAAGGAGATGTTCTTTCTTCTCCAACAGAAGCAGTTCTCTTCCGTTACCCAAAAGGACACTCTTTAGGTATTGATGAATATGAGGGAATGACTAGAAAAGGGCAAGAAGGAACTCGTGAACTATTAAATTCTGCATATAAAAAAGGTTCAAAGGTTAGGAGAATTAAGAAAGTTAATACAAAAGAAGGTTCTGAAATGCAGATTGAAGAGTTTGAACCATTCCGTCCAATCGCATTAGCGAACATTTGGGGAATGGAAGAAGTACTTGGAGATAGGTGTATTACAATAGTTCTTGAAAAATCGGAAAGAAAAGATGTTATGCGGTTAATTGAGGATTTTTTTGTAAAAGAAGAGATTTTAATGGTAAAAAGTTCACTTGAGAAGGATTTAGTGCAGTTATGTAGTGTAGTGTATACCAGAAGGTATATAGAAAAATGGAACAATTGGGTAAAAATGAAATATAATACACCAACTACATATACTACTTACACTACACTAACTCCACTAACTACACTTGAGAGAGAGGATTTAGTGTTATTCGAGTGTATAGATGGTGTAGGTATAAACGGTAGAAATCTGGAATTATTCTTCCCTTTAATGTTAATTGCAAAAGAATTTGGAGAAGAAGTGTTTCAAGATGTATTAAAAGTTGCAGGAACATTATCCAAAGAAAAAAGAGAAGAAGAAATGGTTGAAAGTAAAGATGTTTCTTTATTTCATTGTGTTTCAAAAATGAATAAAGACATAGGTTATAATTCAATTAGAAACATTACAACAATCTTTAGAAACTTTTTGGGTAATGTAGAAGATTTTGAAGAGAAGTGGATTAATGAAAAATGGGTTGGAAAAGCATTAAAGAGATTAGGTTTAGTTGTAGATAAGAGAAGATTAAGTCAAGGAATTGAAGTTACTTTAGATATTGAGAAAGCAAAGAGGAAAATGGAGTTGTTAGGTAAGTGAAACTAACCTACAAATGTCCCCACAACACAATCGAAGTATACGGAAATAATATCGAAGTATACTGTTCAAAGTGTAAATGTTTGATTACTCCATGGGAGTTAATTGAACGGGAGGAAATGAAACTGAACAAACAATTCACCTTACCTTCCTACCAAGAAATGTATTACCTTGAATCAAGATACAATTTGAGGTTTGTCATTTGAGAATTAAAAGGAATGTATATAAACAAGTTAACATAATAATAAGTATAACAAAATGAATCAATATTTAAATAAAACACTTGGAGAAATGAAAGACTTAACTGAACAGTATAAGTTAATGATTATTGAATTTGAAATTAAGGAGTATATAAATGGTAAATAAAAATCCAACTAACAAGAATGTTTCTAAGAATATTTCCAAAATTCTCAATCCCAAGAAAAAGAAGAAAACCCCAAAAGACAAAGGAAAGAATGTTATTAAAGAATTAGAAGATATGGGAGTTTTCATATGAGAAATTTAAACAATTGTAAGGGAGGAATTAAAAATGAAACAAGAAATTGAAACAAAAAAGAAAATGAAAAAGCTGTTTATGATCCCATTGTTTGCATTTTTAGCTATTGGTTTTGTATTTGCAACAGGTTTTGTTGTTAATACTTTCGTTATCCAAGCAGATGTTTATGAAGCATTTGACGGAATCGAATATTCAATAATTGGAGATGCAGGTAATTACAATGGAAATGATTGTGCAGATGCAACTGAATGGTTACCATTAACTGGAACAATTGATTTGGATGGTTTATATCCAGGAGAAGGAAGAATGCTTTGTGCTAGATTAAACAATTTAGGAGAAGCAGATTTGACTTATACACTTTCAAATGAAATTGTAACTGGATTAGATAATTATGCAGATTGTGTTTACGCATTTGGAGAAAATTCAGTATCTGGAACTGTCTTAGGACTAGGAGCTGCAACTGATGGATATCAAATTGTAGTCCCAGAAGATGCACCAGTTGTAAATGATTGTGAAATCGCAATTAGTGTAATCCGAGGTTAAATCCTCAAATATTATTATTTTAGATTTTTTTAAATCAAAAGCAGGAGAGTGAAAGTCTCTCCATTTATATTCAAAAAATACAAAGGAGAAATAAAATGAAAAAACAAATAGCAACAATAATACTAGGAATAATGTTCTTAACTTTAGCTAGTGCATACTTTCCTGGAGAAACTTTAGAAGTTAATCATAACTTTGGATCAAGTGATATAACTTTGTCTGTAATTGATAATTCAACTTTTATTAATGTAACTGAATTTGGTTTAGAATCAAATTTAACTCATGCAAAAATCATAATTCCTCAAAGTATTAGTCCAGATGAATTTAAAATAGTCTTAACTTATTTGAAAGAACAAGAAGTAAAAACAGTAGTAGTTCATCATAGTGGAAGTTCCAGGACAAAATATGTAAATAGAAATGTAACTGAATATGTTACAGTAACAGAATTTATTGAAAAGATTAAATATTTAGAGAATAATGCAACTGCTTTTGATAATATTGGAGATTTAGAAATTCCAGAAATAAAAACAGAAAAATCCAAATGGTTCTTAGGTAAATTTTGGAATTGGTTAAAGGAGTTATTCAAATGAACCCAGTCCAAGTAAAATCACCATCTCTAGAGGTTGATTACTTTTGCAAAAATGCAGTTGAGAAGAAAAACTCTCCTGCATCTGCGGAAGTTCAAAATAGTTATGATTGGGATAGAGAGGAGAATGGATTATGAAAACAATCCCAGAACTTGAATTCGATTTGAATTTGAAAGAACAAATTAAAGATTTTAACCCAAAAGAAATTACTACGATTGGTTATTCTTACGACAAGAACACCTGTTTTTTTTTACTTTTAATTCCAAGGGGGGAAAAATGATTGGTGCAAAAACTGGGAAGGTAAGAAAGAGATTCTTGAAACCATGTGCAAGGTGTGAGGTGCAGTTCCGACCCAAATCCTCGACGGGAAAACTTTGTGAAGCTTGTATTGAGAAATCCAAACATCGACCAAAAAATAAATTTGCGGTTCTTGAAAAGAAGTTTGAAGAACTTACATTGAAACATAGAATGTTAAGGGAACAATTGAAGATAATTACTCAAGAGTTAAATAAAATGTTAAAGGAAAGTCAAAAATGATTGAACATGAAATAAATTCACAAAAGTTCGCAAAAGAATTAAAAGAAAAATGGAAAAGATATGTTGAAAGTTATAATCGTAATGGGGGAAAATATGCTCATTTACTTTCAGCTACCCATGTAGTAAATAGGATAATTGAAACTGCGTGTAAACACTCTAAAGCGACTTCGCTTAACAAGACACAGGTGAAATCAAAATGATAATAAATTGTTGTAGTAGGGCTGTTTTAGAATATGAAATAAAGAATAGAATTAGACATTTGGAAAAAGATAAAGAAATTCAATTCAAAATATATCCTTCCGAAATTTTATCTGGAACTTTTGATTTAATAATTCTAAATTCACAAAAAGAACAAAAGGAGAAGAGAAAATGAAAACAGTAGAACTATTTGCAGGAACACAATCTTTTAGTAAAGTAGCAAGAGAACTAGGACATGAAACCTTTTGCGTAGATAATAAAATAAAGTTTGATAACGACTTAACTATAAAAATAAGCTATGCTACAATGAAAGAATTTTTTAATAAAATTGAAGAAGCAGATATAGTTTGGATGTCCCCTCCATGCACAACCTTTAGTATGGCTTCAGGGAACACCCATTGGACAGCAGATAAAGAACCTAAAACAGATGAAGCTATTGAAGGTAGAAAGTTATTATGGTTATGTTGGGATATTGCTAAATTCTGTATTGAACATAATAAAATATTCTTTATAGAAAATCCCAGAGCAAGAGCAAGATGGTTTTTACCAGAAGAATATAGGAAAACTGCATGGTATTGTCAATATGGAGATTCAAGAGCAAAACCAACAGATATATGGACTAATTTAGATTGGACACCAAAGACTTGTAAGAATGGAAATAAAGATTGTCATCACGAACCAGCCCCAAGAGGATCTAAAACTGGAACTCAAGGAATAAAAGGAAACATGGAAAGATCAGTTATTCCCCCTGCATTATTCAAAGAAATCTTTACGGCTTATAACGAGGAAGCGAACTGATGGAATTAATACAAGGAGAATGTTTAGAAGAGATGAGGAAGTTAGAAGCTGGAAGCATAGACTTAATCCTAATAGACCCTCCATACAATATAGGAAAAGACACTTGGGATAAGATTGATAATTATGAGGAATGGATGAAGGACGTATTTTTAGAGCTTCAGAGAGTTTTAAAAGATAATGGGAGCTTTTATTTCTGGCATAATAATATGCCTACTATTTCCAAACTTATGAACATTATAGAATCAGATACAAACTTTATATTTAGACAGATGATTGTTTGGAATAAGAGATTTGAAGGGAGTAAAAAAAAAGGATTTCTTGATGGATTTATAGAAGTGGAGATGTTAAGGAATTATCAAAAGATGGCAGAGTATTGTCTATATTACACCTTTCAGGACGAAACAGGGTTAAGTAAAATTATGGGAAAATGTGTTAATCCAGTTGCAGAATATTTATTATCTGAATTTAAAAAAGCTAATGTTACAATATCAGAGATAGCAAAACTATTCCCATCAAAAACAGGGGGAATGACTGGGTGTGTTTCAAATTGGACTACTGGAAAATCTTTTATTATGAAAGAGCAGTATGAAAAGATTAGAAATTATTTGAACAAAGATAAGGAGTATGAATATTTGAGAGAGGAGTATGAATATTTGAGAGAGGAGTATGAAGATTTGAGAGAGGAGTATGAAGATTTGAGAGAGGAGTATGAAGATTTGAGATTTACATTTAATAATCAAAAAACACATCATTCAGTTTGGAACTACGAAATAGCTAAAAAGCAAGGACACATAACACCTAAGCCTGTCGTGATGATGGAGAATATAATTAAACATTCCTCAAAAGAAGGTGATGTTGTTTTGGATTGTTTTATGGGTTCTGGAACAACTGGAGTAGCTTGTAAAAATCTCAATAGGGATTTTATAGGAATAGAATTAGATGAAGGATATTTTAAGATAGCTGAAGAGAGAATCAGTTCGGCTTTTACATCAAAGGAGAAACAATGATTAATTATTATTTAGGATTATTTACTGGTTTAATATGTGGTTTTCTTTGGGGATATGTTTTATTTCATAAAAAGAAAACTAAAGATAAATCAATAAATATTTATGGAGATAAAAAATAGTTAAATATTTAAAATTCAAATTACTATAAATATTATGTTAAAACAAAATTGTAAGGGAGGAAATAAATAAAATGGTAGAAAGAAATTTTCTAGTAAAGAGAAAAGGTAAAACTCTTAATCGTTCATATACAAGGGAACAAGCAAAAACAAAAAAGAAATTATTACAAAAAGCAGGGGTAAAGTATATGAGTATAGTAAAAGTAAAATAATCATTTTTCTTTTAAAAATTATTTCTAAATAGCGTAAGCTAAACAACAATTCATAATTTATCACAAAACCGAACTAAAAACAA
>Ga0222698_1000221_pt1 | contig 21744 bp, 21 predicted proteins | sample AntAcemetage1450_FD_179833 | JGI IMG/M metagenome (GOLD analysis project Ga0222698, IMG submission 179833) | Saline water microbial communities from Ace Lake, Antarctica - #1450 | ecosystem: Environmental > Aquatic > Non-marine Saline and Alkaline > Saline | place: Antarctica: Ace Lake...
TTTAATATTCGTTCGGATTGATAAAGAAATTCATACAAGACCATCTCCTTTCAAGTTGTGGATATATGAATACTTTTAGAAAAGACCGCCAAGAATCGTCGCATAAGTATATATAAACTATATAAATCTAATATAAGCATGGGAACAATGGATATAAATAAAGAAATTGCCAAGACGGCTAAACTTGTTGAAAAGTCAAACGATCTACTTGATAAGTTAGGTGTGTTGAAAGAATTTAAAAATAAAGAAGAAATCATTTTTAATAAAGATATTAAGAAGTTTGGGGGAGCATCTCATCTCATCTTACCAGAAAAATTTATTGGGTATGAAGCAACTCTTATTATTAAAAAAAAGGTGGAGGGTAAACAATCAAAATAAAGTATATTTAAAGATTAATTTCTTTGGATAATTAGATACTCCAAAGCCCTCAAACTTTTGCGAGATGAAAGGGCTTTGGAGGTATTGTTTTCAATCTATCATGGAAAGAAAGATACAAGATACCTTAAATAAGTTTCGGAATAAAAAGATTAGGATTATTTCTAAAAACAATTTCACTTATATAACATTAGATTTTGAATATTTTGGTGAAGATGGAATAAGTTTTATTGATAAGATAGGCCACGATGTTATGCTCTCAGTTTCAGATATAAAAAAGATTGAGGTGCTTTTGTAATGGCAAATATGTTTAAGAAATGTAAGGCTAATAAACTTCTTTCTGGAAAGGAAACTGCTGAGTGTTGGTTCTGTAGAATTAAAACTCAATATGCCTTAACTGATAAACAAGGTGGCGAAGTCTGGGCCTGTGAAAGTTGTCTATGGAAAGAAGGCGGTTTAAAGAAGTTTAAGGCTAGGATGGGGAAATACTCAACTTTAAAGAAAAAGACGATTTGTGAGCCTAGTTTATGCGTTAAAAATAAAGAAGATGGTGCTATTTGCTGTATACCTGGGGGCTTAGAATGAATACAGATTTTAAAATAGAGCAGTTCTCTAAGTTCTATGATTGTTTAATGAAGAACGCACCAGCCGATTATAAGCCTTGGTTCTTCCCTTGTGCTAAAGATGGTAAGAATCCTTGCCCTCAAGCCATATTAAAGATTAATCCAGATAGTAAGGGAAGTTGGCACCATGAATCCGCAAGGTTATCTAAAGAACAATGTATCGAACATATTAAGCAAGGTTATAATATTGGGTTTAGTGCAAGAAAGAACGATCCAGTTATTCTAGGGGATATTGATGAGGCGGAATATATGAACCAGATGCCAGAGAACACATTAACACAAACCAGTAGAAAAAGGTGTGGTGGGCATTTCATTGGTTGGGATAAAACAAAATGGTAAAGTTAGATGAAAAATTAAAGATGGTTAGGGAAGAAAAGAAGATAACTTCTGCTAAAATAAATCTTCCTACTGATTACGGAGAATTAAGAAGTGATAATCAATATGTCTTGTGCTGCGGTTCTTATGTTCCGTTCGATTTAAAGAATGAGAAAGATAAGAAAGCTTTTGATAATCTAACAAAAGAGGCACAGGAAGATAAACTATTAGGATATTATACAATTAGGGATGAAGTAGAACCTAGGCCTTTATCTTTTGAGGATATGCCTCAGTTCTTTAAAGATAAAGCTAAAGAAAATATATCTATTGAAAGTGAGATTGGACAGAGAGAAGAAAAGAAAGGGTATACTGATAAAGAAGGAAAGTATACAGAGTTATTCAAATTAAAAGTAAGTGATATTATTGGGCTTACTCCATCTAATAAAAGAACAGGCCACCCTTTACACCCAAGCGACACAGACGCAAATTTTAGTTTAAGTAAAGATGGGAGTATCTGCCATTGTTGGAGGCACTTAGTAAGTCTTAATGCTGTTCAATACTTATGTGTAAAAGCTGGTTATTCTAAATGCGAAGACGCTGGTGTTCCACATAGCAATAGAGGTATAAGTAAAATCAAAGGGGATAAGAAGGCTTTTGAGGTTGCTTATAATGAGGCTGTTAAGTTAGGATTGATTGAGGAGTATACTGGAAAAAAGAAAAAGGCAGAAGTAGAAGATATTAATGAGATTAGTAAAATCATAGATGAGGAAAACCAAATCATTGTTGAGCAAATCTATGATGAAAAACAGGGCTGTAGATTTTGTATCTATAATGAGAAAGATGGAAGTGTTAGATATGATAAAACCTATACTCATAATGGAATTAAATATTATCCGATTACTGGGGATGAAATAACAAAAGGTGTTATTCTTCTTCCTACTGGTGCTATTGATTATATTGATGATAATACTTTAGATAAAGATATATTATCTTTTTCTAATAAGTGGCTTGATGTTCCAGAAGAAACTATGAGGTTTGGATTGATGAATGTTAAGGTTAGTTATGTATTTGATAAATTTCACACACTAAATTACCTTAGGGTTTTAGGAGATACTGGAACTGGTAAAACTCGTTATTTGGATGTTTGGGGATATATTCATTATAAGCCAATCTTTACAAATGGGAATACAACAGCAGCACCATTGTTCAGAATTATAGATAAGTGGAGAGGAACTCTAGTAATGGATGAGGCAGACTTAAAGAACTCTGATGAAAGCGAACAAGTAATAAAAGTCTTGAACAATGGTTTTGAAAAAAATAAGTTTATTATGAGATGCGACCAAACAGACGCAAAGAAGATTGCTTTCTTTGATCCGTTCTGTCCTAAGATACTTTCCACTAGGCGAAGTTTTCAAGATAAGGCAACTGAGAGCAGATGTATAACTCATGTTAGTTCTGTTACAAATAGAAAAGATATTCCTTTAAACCTAAATAAAGAGTTCTTTGAAAAGGCTTTAGAGTTGAGGAATAAACTTATGATGTGGGGATTTAGAAATTATTTTAAAATAAAAGATAATGTTGAATTTGATTTAGGAGATGTTGAGCCTAGGGTTAAGCAAATAGTCAGTAGTTATATTTCTTTGTTTAGTAGTGATACAAAACAGATGGAGAAATTTAAAAAATATATTCAAAACTACCAGGAGGAATTAACCATAGAAAGACAATCTAGTTTTGATGGTGCAATAGTTGGGGCAATTAAAGAAATACTTAATAGTGGGATTTATGATTTTGATGCAAAGGATGTAATAGAAAAGGGGCAATTCACAGATAGAAACGGAAAAGCCATGAATCCAAGGGGATTAACTTCTTCATTAAAAAGTCTGGGTTTTAAGAAATCTGTATCTATTAAAGTTGATGGAAAAACAAAAAGATGTATACCGATTGAGCAAGAACATATAGATAAAATATTCAAAAGATATGGTTACGAAGTTACGGTTGTTACGGTTGTTACGGATACCTCGATGAATAATAATGAAGACAAAAAAGAGGATAATAATCAAAAAGAGTTAGGGGCTGGAGCTAACCGTATACATCGTAACAACCGTAACTCTGTAACCACAGAAAACCTTAAACATTGTAAGTTTTGCCAATCAAAAACAGAAGAAGTTATAACCGATTTATCTAAGAAACAGAATCAAAAACTAATCCGTTGCATAGATTGTAAGGCTATTATAAATCGTATACCAATAAACTCTAAGGAGTTGAAACAATGAATAACTCCCATTGTATAGAATGTAAAGAAAGAACAAAGCTATTCTTAAAATTAGAAGGCCGAAAAAATTATACTTATATGTGCGAGAAGGCAAAGACTTGCCCTTTCACAGAACAGGAGGCCAAACAATGAAAACAAAATGCCAAATCTGGAGTAGAGTTGTTGGTTATCTTAGACCAGTTGATAAATGGAATGATGGCAAACAAGCAGAGTTTAAGGATCGTAAAGAATTTAAGGCGGTGCAAAAACAATGAAATTCTATAAACTAAAATGCTCAAAGTGCAAAACGGTAACACCGCATAGTATTTTTCACTTATCAAAATTGAAAGGCGTAAAACTCTTTTGCCTAAATTGTGAAACTAAAAAATCTAGATATTACAAATTTAACAGATTGGAGGAATTTGAAAATGAATAGATATCAAAACCGATTTAAACAAAAAAGACGGATGTGTAGATGTTGCGGAAAGATTCTTTCAAATATAGAAAAAGGTTTCTGGTGTTTGAGATGCGAACAAGGGAGAAAAATTGTAAAAGCAAGAGGGGGTTCTTTAAAATGATATATCATCCTAAAAAAACTCATTGGATTAAGCGTTGTGTTTGTGGTAAACCACTTGCGACTTGGAATAAAAGCGGATTATGTTCAGCTTGTCATAAGGATATTTATAAGAAAAAACCCAAGGAGATAGAAAAATAAATGGTAACTAAGACTAAGATTCACCTTACTCCATATCAACAGAGAGTTATGGATGAGTTTATGATAGATAAAACCGCCTCTCAACAGGCTATTGCCGATAAGCTAGGATTGGAGCAGGGTTCTGTGTCCTATGCCCTCCAACAGATATCTAAGAAGCTTGGAAAGCGGTCAAATTATCTCGCAGACCTATATCCAAGAGGAGAAAAGGCACTTCAAAAACCATATATTTACCAGGAGGAAGAGTTAGAATAGTTACAATAGTTATGTGATACTATAAGAAACCATTATGCAACATACAACCTTAAAATCCTTACGCCACAATATAACTTATGAGGTGCAAAAAAAAATGCAAATTCACCAAGAATAATGGAAGAACAAACAAACAAACAAACATTGCAAGAGAATGAATTGAACGAGCTAGGAGCAGAGAATGATGATAGCTATGCCCCAGAAGAACAAGGTATACCACAACTAAAACAGGATGTCTTTAATCCTGGAGAACAATCTGTGGCTATAACATTCAATAATATAAATATCCAAACACATTTTACTAACTCAACTCCAGAACAAACATCTAACTTCGCCCTTCAATTATTAGAACAATCTCAAAACATATTAACTAAATCAAAAGGAGGACTTCCAAATGAATCAAACCCTAAAAGTTATCTTGGATAGAATTTGGTTTGTTCGTATGTTTAGATGGATTAAATATTATGGGAAATAAAACAAAAGATAATAAAAAAAGATTCTTTTATCCAGATGAGTTTGTAAAAGTCCTAGAACATTTAAACAAGAATCAAAAATATACTGCCACTTGCCAGATTAATACTGGGTGTAGGATTAATGAGATTAGGAATGTAGAGAAAAGAGATTTAAGTTCTAAGAGAGAAACAATAGTTATCAGAGAAACAAAAGTTAGGGCAAGGTTAGGACAGAGAACACCACAACCCAGAACCATAAAGGTAAGTTCTAACTTTTTCAAATACATAAGCAAGAACATATCTACTCACAGAATATTATCCACCAATGCTTTTAACATAGGACTTAGGGAAGCTTGTGTCAAAGCAAGGGTGGAGAACCCAGAACAATTCTCTAGTCATAATCTAAGAAAGACTTTTGCTACTTGGATGTTAAGTTTAGGTGCTGATGGTTTTAGGTTGGCACAATATTTAGATCATAGCCCAGCAGTTCTAATGAAAGACTATGCCACTAATGATTGTTTTAATGCTGATGATAAAAGATTAATGGTTCAGATATTAGGAAACCTACCTAAGAAATTAATTAATAGAGAGGTATATCTATGAGATACTTTATAGTAAAGATTAACAAACAGAATATATCTATGCGTAAGTCTGATATGCTTAAATTAAAATATGTGATATTTAACTATGAATAATAAACCAGAACCCAAAAGAAACTCAAGACTTCAGATACCCGTTTCAAATGATGAGTTGAACCAGATAAATAAAAAAGCCTCAGAGTGTGGAATGAATACTGCAACATTCTGCAGATTTATAATTCTTAAATCAGAAATAAGAGTTGAGTAAAAAATACATAAAGTATATACTAATAACTTTTTGCATTTTCTTTTATGCAAGAACAAATTATTAGAATTTCAATCCCATCTATTTACATTGTTAGGAAACCCACTAAGAGAAAACCTAAAAAAAGGGCGGTGAGAAAATGAAATTGTTAATTCTATTTGGTGTAATTATTTTGTTAGGTTCTGTTTATGCAGGTTCTACAATATGGAGTAATCCTTCTGTCGATGTTAGGGTTCAAAGCCCAATAATAATTAAGCCAGAAACTCACCCATGTTCAAACAATGAATGGAATGGTTACTTTGAAGATTATAGGAATGGTTTAATTGGTCGGAATGAAACAATAAAATTATTACGGGAATGCCATAGATGGTAATTCAGAACAGATTTACCAACCAACCTATTGCAGATTGGAAGGCAGGGAAAATATCAAAAGAGGAGGCTTCTAAAAAGATTCGTTATATTTATAGAGGTGGAGGTGGAAGTTCTTCTTCATCAGTTGCAGAGGCAGAGGCACGAGCAAGAACAGCTGCACAAGCCGAAGCAAAACGTCAAGCAGAACTTAAACGCCAACAAGAAGAAGCAAGAAAACTCGCAGCAGATTTAAAAGCCCAACGTGAACAGAAAGCAAAAGAACAAACAATCGGCGGACAAGTAGATTCTTCAGGTCCTAAAGTATTTACATCTCCAGAAATCCAAGCATATAATCCAGAAGATAGATATACAACAACTCCTTATAAAAGAAGTAAGTGGGAAAGTACAAAGGCTGCATTTGGTGGTTTATTCAGAGATATTAAAACTGGTGATGTTGGTTCTCCAAACAAATACATTGATGAATATAAATATTCAGAAGGGATTAAAAGAGATAAGGTTGCTTATATTAATCCAGTATTTGGAACTGTTGTAACTGATCCAGTAACTGGTAAAGTAGAAACAGGCGAAGTAACCTATGGAGATATTCAGAGAAAGGTTGAAGAAAGAAGAAATGTGGATTTGTTTGAAACCTCTGGTACATTTGAAACTAAAGCCTCAAATATAAATAAAGGTTATCAAGGTAAAGTAGATTCTGGAGAATTAACTTTAGAACAAGCACAGAAACAATCAAAGAAAGAGTTTGATGTTTTAAATGTTGGATATGCCGAAGAACAAAAGAAAATATATGAAAAAGAAAAAGATGTGCCAGGTGTATTTGAAAGAACAGGAACTACAAGAAGAGTTGTAGGTTTAATTCCAGATGTTGCTGTAACTGCTGCTTCTATTGGTGTTGGTACAGTTAATCCAGTTGCAGGTGCTTCTATTGGTCTTGCATATTTTGGTGGTAAAGGAATATTACAAGGAGTTCAGAAGCCAACCTATAAAGAAGTTGCAGAACAAGGAGGATTGTTTGCTGGAGTTACAGCAGATGAGAAAGGTAGGTTATCTATCACAGAACCAACAGCATTAGATATAAAATACCAAGGATTGAGAAATGAAGCTGGTATTAATCTTTTAATTGGTGGTGCTTATGGAGGTAGTTTAGCCATTGCAAGTGCTAACGCTGTTACTCAATCCACAAAACTATTTGGTGAATCAACCAAATCAAATAGTGTTGCTTATGTTAAAAAATATATGTCTGGTGATGCAAAAAACATTGAGACAAGAAACATATTATATTCAGAAACAAGAGCAGGATCTCCAGGTTATGCTTCAAGAACTGTACAAGAGAATCCTTTGTTACCTTCTAGGCAAGGAAGTTTTACACTTGGTGCTGGTAAAGGAACTACTCAAGTAAAATATACAGACTTCTTAAAACAAATAAGAAATGAAGCAAATCCATTTGTTGAATCATCTAATTCATTTATTTCTCAAGCTAAAGGAACCATAGGAAAAGCAACAATAGATAATACATTTGGATCTAGCAATATTATATTACCAAATAATTTAAGGGCAACAATAGGTAGAGGTTTAATTGGAGATAAATCTGGAACTAGAAGTTTTATATTCGGTGGTGTAGATACACCAATAAAACAATTACCATTGAGTATAAGTAAAGGTGGAAGGGCAACTTCTATTAAGATATATACAAAAACAACTCCTGTTTATGATTTTGAAAGAGGACTTGTAAACTTAAATCAAAAAACAATTGGAGCATCTGCAAGAATACCTTTGAAAAGTAGAAGTTTTATCTTTGGAGATACTGGTATAAAGTCTAGTTCTGAATCCTCAGCAGATGTAGTTAAATCTTTTTTAGGTGGCGGTGGTAAAAGTTCTAAGCAGTTCTTAGATAGTTTATATTCACAAAAGATTACTCAGGTTAATATACCAGGATTTGCTTCTTCTGTTTCAGAATCAACATTGCCAACTACTTCCGTTTCTGTTTCAACTAGATCGGGAGGTGCAAGTATCTCATCTCAACTTATTAATAATCAAAGAACAAATGGATTTAGGTCTATGTCTTTAATGCCTCTAAAAGGAGAATTAAAACCAGTTCAAAATATTATAACTGGACAATCAGTTTCAATAATTCCTAAAGCAAGACAGAGAGGAGGATTAGTTTCTAAACAATCACAAGGTATGGTATCATTACAAGTACCAGCATTAAATGTAGCACAGCTTAGTGGCCAATTAACTAAACAAAAACTAAAGCCTAGAACAATACAGGAATTAGTTTTACAACAATCATTAATACAACCAGCTCCAACATCACAAGTATTTAGGGATGGTTCAGGATATGGGTTTGGTTTACCTTTCGGGTTTATATTACCAAAAATGGCACAGTTTGGAAAATCAAGAAGTAAAGGCCAGAAGAAGAAACAACCAACCCGTTTTCAGACTTCTTTTACAGGTTCTGTTCTAGGTATTAAAGGAAAAGGATTAGCACCAGGCGGACTTTCTATTAGAGGTATTATTGATTCTAAAGAAACAAAGAGAAAGAAACGGAGGAGATTATGGTACGAATGATATTTCTAACTAAATCAACAATGGAGGTAAAAAATGGAATTAAGTAAAATACAGAAGAAGGGGCAATTATCTCTTGGAGATGCTCCAACTGTAGTTCTACTTGTGGGTTTAGTATTTCTAGTGATGGCAACTATTGCTTTCGTTGGAGAAAAGTATGGTAACTCTATGGTAGCACAGCAAACAGTAACTGCTACTTGTAACACTACATCAGGAATTTATACTGGATGTGGAGCTGCTTACAATGTTACACAAGACTTACAAACTGAAATAGGTAATAACACTTCTATCGCAGGTATTGTTTTGACTATATCTTTGGTTGGAATTGTATTAACAATTTTAATTGGAGTATTTGTAGGAGTGCGTGGTGGAACAGCAGAAGATCCTAGCAGACCTTAAACTTTTTCTTTTTCATAACTCCGTAGTTTTTTTGGAGGGTAGAAATACCCTCCCTTTTCTTTTTTAGATATATTTTTAAAGATATGTCTGCTTAATATCTTATGAAAAACATCGGATTGTATTGGGTTATTTTTTGTGTTCTTGCTGCAATCTTATTAGGTATTGTTGCATGGTCTAAACATTCTATTGGTTATGTATTTGCTGGGATAGTTGTTTTATTGTGTGGCCTTTATTGGATATTTAGGAAGAGATAATATGACAGATAAACAATTTTATATCGCCATAGGGATAATACTCGTTTATACAACCTTCTTCGGAATATTAATAGCCCAGTGGATTATTAGTAAACTATGATCCCGACAGGAATCGAACCTGCGTATATTCGGTGTAAGCGAATCAGTCTACCATTAGCTTACGGGATCGTGAATGTGAGTGGTGATTTAGGCTTTTAAGTTTTATGTGTTGTTTAACGATATGGCTAAGCCCTATGTTTCGGTGTAAGTCAATAAGCCCTTTAGGTCGTATCGGTAAGTATATATAGCAATTATTCGTTAAGATTGCATGAAGGACAGCTATGGGCGTGTGAAGGGCATTACAATAGAGAGCATATACAAAACTCTCTCGAAGAAGAATCAAAACTATATCTCGGAGTTTGTTAAATGGAAGAAGGGAAGTATAACTGAAAAAAGGCTGTTAATGATTAAGAACTCTTTGATTAAGTTCGGTGATCTATTAGAGTTGGACTTTGATAAGGCAACTAAAACAGAAATAACTATTGCCTGGAATATTATTTATGCTTGTAAAGAACTAGCTATAAAATCTAAGCAAGATGATTTTATGCATATAAGACAGGGTTTTAAACATTGGTTCGGAGATGATGAGGAATACCCAAGGGAAGTAAGAGGAATGAAAAGGCCTTCTCAAAAGGGGACCCTAAGACTTCCCAAGAAGATGCCAACGGAAGAAGATATTGATGATATGATTAAGAAGTGTAGGAATCCAAGAGATAAGTTCTGGGTTTCATATTGTGGTTTAGATTCTGCGATTAGACCATGTGAGGCTAGGGCTTTAAGGTGGAAGGATTTAATTAAAGATGAATACGGATATTATTTTATTGTTAGAACAGCTAAGGAAAGCGGAGATACAGAAAACAGAAGTATAAGAGTTATTAATTCAGAACCTTATTTATTTGAATGGATGAAAGCATATCCAGGAAAGAGAGATGATAATAATTTTATTTTCTGTCGTTTGGATAATCCCAAACTTGCTTTAGATGATGGTGCAATAACTTCACTCTTTAAGAGATTAAGAAAGCGTATTAACTTCAATGGTAAGTTCTCGGCTTATACTTTAAGACATGCATGTTTAACTCGGTTGTCAAAGAACCCTAAGGTTGCTCAGGCCATATTAAAAAAGATGGCTGGTCATTCTAAGAACTCCAATGTTATAGCAGAATATCAACACTTCGGAGATGAAGATATTTTAGAAATGAATTTAGTTGCATCTGGTAAGAAAGATGTTAAGAGGGATTTTGAATTAAAGAATAAACCAATTAAATGTCCTCATTGTAAAACTTCTAATCCTCATGATGCGGAGGTTTGTGGTAAATGTAATTTTGCTTTATCACAAAAGAGAGTAGTTAATAATGAAGATTTACAAAAGAAAGTTTTAGAACTTACTGAAAAAATTGATGGGCTTTTGGATGGTGGTTATGAGAAAGAGATGGGGAAAATATACGAACAGTTTGAAAAGAAAAGAAAGGAGAAAGCAAAATGAACATACAAACTAGAATCGTAAATGCTCTTTGCAGTATCGAGGAATTTTTAATATTCGTTCGGATTGATAAAGAAGTTCATTCATCTCCAAGTCCGTTTAAGCTGTGGATATATGAATACTTTTAGTGACAGCGAGGGAGAAAGAAGAAAAGGGGCTAAGATTGGGTCATTATTGAGAATTGTTCAAATATAAAGTATATATAAATAAACAAATACATAATATAACTATGGATAATAATAAAAAAGAAAATAAGAATTTAATTACTAAGTTCTTGGATTCAATTAATCAAGAGATTGCGAAAGCGGATGCAATTTTATTTAGAGAGGTTTCCCCAATCGGGAACTCTGGCCATATAACAATCCCTAAAAAATACATTGGAAAATATGCTAGAGTTATTATTGCTTCTGGAAATGGTGAAGATAAAATAGAAATAAAAAAAGTAAATCCAAAGGAGGAAATAATCAATAAAAAATAGACCGAGAATATCCGAAGACACCCTCAGCCCACTACACATAATAAAGGTTCTTCGTATTATTTAAAGTTGTTGATTTTTACTACTATGACTACTAAACTTAACAAAATTCTTGATATTAACACTTCTAATAATTTACACTTCAAAGGAAGATGTATTGATGAAACAGATATAGGACTTGTCATTATTGATGTTCATGGAGATCGTGTGGAACTTTCTAAATCTATGATTGCTATTTGCAGGGAGATTGGAGCATGAGTTTTGAATATATCTCTGGGTTCGATAAGTTCGGTATATTCTGTAAGGTACCTCTTGATGATATTCAATCTTGTGATTCAATGGGGGTATCTCAATAATGGCAAATATGTTTAAGAAATGTAAGTCTAATAAACTTCTTTCTGGAAAGGAAACTGCTGAGTGTTGGTTCTGTAGAATTAAAACTCAATATGCCTTAACTGATAAACAAGGTGGCGAAGTCTGGGCCTGTGAAAGTTGTCTATGGAAAGAAGGCGGTTTAAAGAAGTTTAAGGCTAGGATGGGGAAATACTCAACTTTAAAGAAAAAGACGATTTGTGAGCCTAGTTTATGCGTTAAAAATAAAGAAGATGGTGCTATTTGCTGTATACCTGGGGGCTTAGAATGAATACAGATTTTAAAATAGAGCAGTTCTCTAAGTTCTATGATTGTTTAATGAAGAACGCACCAGCCGATTATAAGCCTTGGTTCTTCCCTTGTGCTAAAGATGGTAAGAATCCTTGCCCTCAAGCCATATTAAAGATTAATCCAGATAGTAAGGGAAGTTGGCACCATGAATCCGCAAGGTTATCTAAAGAACAATGTATCGAACATATTAAGCAAGGTTATAATATTGGGTTTAGTGCAAGAAAGAACGATCCAGTTATTCTAGGGGATATTGATGAGGCGGAATATATGAACCAGATGCCAGAGAACACATTAACACAAACCAGTAGAAAAAGGTGTGGTGGGCATTTCATTGGTTGGGATAAAACAAAATGGTAAAGTTAGATGAAAAATTAAAGATGGTTAGGGAAGAAAAGAAGATAACTTCTGCTAAAATAAATCTTCCTACTGATTACGGAGAATTAAGAAGTGATAATCAATATGTCTTGTGCTGCGGTTCTTATGTTCCGTTCGATTTAAAGAATGAGAAAGATAAGAAAGCTTTTGATAATCTAACAAAAGAGGCACAGGAAGATAAACTATTAGGATATTATACAATTAGGGATGAAGTAGAACCTAGGCCTTTATCTTTTGAGGATATGCCTCAGTTCTTTAAAGATAAAGCTAAAGAAAATATATCTATTGAAAGTGAGATTGGACAGAGAGAAGAAAAGAAAGGGTATACTGATAAAGAAGGAAAGTATACAGAGTTATTCAAATTAAAAGTAAGTGATATTATTGGGCTTACTCCATCTAATAAAAGAACAGGCCACCCTTTACACCCAAGCGACACAGACGCAAATTTTAGTTTAAGTAAAGATGGGAGTATCTGCCATTGTTGGAGGCACTTAGTAAGTCTTAATGCTGTTCAATACTTATGTGTAAAAGCTGGTTATTCTAAATGCGAAGACGCTGGTGTTCCACATAGCAATAGAGGTATAAGTAAAATCAAAGGGGATAAGAAGGCTTTTGAGGTTGCTTATAATGAGGCTGTTAAGTTAGGATTGATTGAGGAGTATACTGGAAAAAAGAAAAAGGCAGAAGTAGAAGATATTAATGAGATTAGTAAAATCATAGATGAGGAAAACCAAATCATTGTTGAGCAAATCTATGATGAAAAACAGGGCTGTAGATTTTGTATCTATAATGAGAAAGATGGAAGTGTTAGATATGATAAAACCTATACTCATAATGGAATTAAATATTATCCGATTACTGGGGATGAAATAACAAAAGGTGTTATTCTTCTTCCTACTGGTGCTATTGATTATATTGATGATAATACTTTAGATAAAGATATATTATCTTTTTCTAATAAGTGGCTTGATGTTCCAGAAGAAACTATGAGGTTTGGATTGATGAATGTTAAGGTTAGTTATGTATTTGATAAATTTCACACACTAAATTACCTTAGGGTTTTAGGAGATACTGGAACTGGTAAAACTCGTTATTTGGATGTTTGGGGATATATTCATTATAAGCCAATCTTTACAAATGGGAATACAACAGCAGCACCATTGTTCAGAATTATAGATAAGTGGAGAGGAACTCTAGTAATGGATGAGGCAGACTTAAAGAACTCTGATGAAAGCGAACAAGTAATAAAAGTCTTGAACAATGGTTTTGAAAAAAATAAGTTTATTATGAGATGCGACCAAACAGACGCAAAGAAGATTGCTTTCTTTGATCCGTTCTGTCCTAAGATACTTTCCACTAGGCGAAGTTTTCAAGATAAGGCAACTGAGAGCAGATGTATAACTCATGTTAGTTCTGTTACAAATAGAAAAGATATTCCTTTAAACCTAAATAAAGAGTTCTTTGAAAAGGCTTTAGAGTTGAGGAATAAACTTATGATGTGGGGATTTAGAAATTATTTTAAAATAAAAGATAATGTTGAATTTGATTTAGGAGATGTTGAGCCTAGGGTTAAGCAAATAGTCAGTAGTTATATTTCTTTGTTTAGTAGTGATACAAAACAGATGGAGAAATTTAAAAAATATATTCAAAACTACCAGGAGGAATTAACCATAGAAAGACAATCTAGTTTTGATGGTGCAATAGTTGGGGCAATTAAAGAAATACTTAATAGTGGGATTTATGATTTTGATGCAAAGGATGTAATAGAAAAGGGGCAATTCACAGATAGAAACGGAAAAGCCATGAATCCAAGGGGATTAACTTCTTCATTAAAAAGTCTGGGTTTTAAGAAATCTGTATCTATTAAAGTTGATGGAAAAACAAAAAGATGTATACCGATTGAGCAAGAACATATAGATAAAATATTCAAAAGATATGGTTACGAAGTTACGGTTGTTACGGTTGTTACGGATACCTCGATGAATAATAATGAAGACAAAAAAGAGGATAATAATCAAAAAGAGTTAGGGGCTGGAGCTAACCGTATACATCGTAACAACCGTAACTCTGTAACCACAGAAAACCTTAAACATTGTAAGTTTTGCCAATCAAAAACAGAAGAAGTTATAACCGATTTATCTAAGAAACAGAATCAAAAACTAATCCGTTGCATAGATTGTAAGGCTATTATAAATCGTATACCAATAAACTCTAAGGAGTTGAAACAATGAATAACTCCCATTGTATAGAATGTAAAGAAAGAACAAAGCTATTCTTAAAATTAGAAGGCCGAAAAAATTATACTTATATGTGCGAGAAGGCAAAGACTTGCCCTTTCACAGAACAGGAGGCCAAACAATGAAAACAAAATGCCAAATCTGGAGTAGAGTTGTTGGTTATCTTAGACCAGTTGATAAATGGAATGATGGCAAACAAGCAGAGTTTAAGGATCGTAAAGAATTTAAGGCGGTGCAAAAACAATGAAATTCTATAAACTAAAATGCTCAAAGTGCAAAACGGTAACACCGCATAGTATTTTTCACTTATCAAAATTGAAAGGCGTAAAACTCTTTTGCCTAAATTGTGAAACTAAAAAATCTAGATATTACAAATTTAACAGATTGGAGGAATTTGAAAATGAATAGATATCAAAACCGATTTAAACAAAAAAGACGGATGTGTAGATGTTGCGGAAAGATTCTTTCAAATATAGAAAAAGGTTTCTGGTGTTTGAGATGCGAACAAGGGAGAAAAATTGTAAAAGCAAGAGGGGGTTCTTTAAAATGATATATCATCCTAAAAAAACTCATTGGATTAAGCGTTGTGTTTGTGGTAAACCACTTGCGACTTGGAATAAAAGCGGATTATGTTCAGCTTGTCATAAGGATATTTATAAGAAAAAACCCAAGGAGATAGAAAAATAAATGGTAACTAAGACTAAGATTCACCTTACTCCATATCAACAGAGAGTTATGGATGAGTTTATGATAGATAAAACCGCCTCTCAACAGGCTATTGCCGATAAGCTAGGATTGGAGCAGGGTTCTGTGTCCTATGCCCTCCAACAGATATCTAAGAAGCTTGGAAAGCGGTCAAATTATCTCGCAGACCTATATCCAAGAGGAGAAAAGGCACTTCAAAAACCATATATTTACCAGGAGGAAGAGTTAGAATAGTTACAATAGTTATGTGATACTATAAGAAACCATTATGCAACATACAACCTTAAAATCCTTACGCCACAATATAACTTATGAGGTGCAAAAAAAAATGCAAATTCACCAAGAATAATGGAAGAACAAACAAACAAACAAACATTGCAAGAGAATGAATTGAACGAGCTAGGAGCAGAGAATGATGATAGCTATGCCCCAGAAGAACAAGGTATACCACAACTAAAACAGGATGTCTTTAATCCTGGAGAACAATCTGTGGCTATAACATTCAATAATATAAATATCCAAACACATTTTACTAACTCAACTCCAGAACAAACATCTAACTTCGCCCTTCAATTATTAGAACAATCTCAAAACATATTAACTAAATCAAAAGGAGGACTTCCAAATGAATCAAACCCTAAAAGTTATCTTGGATAGAATTTGGTTTGTTCGTATGTTTAGATGGATTAAATATTATGGGAAATAAAACAAAAGATAATAAAAAAAGATTCTTTTATCCAGATGAGTTTGTAAAAGTCCTAGAACATTTAAACAAGAATCAAAAATATACTGCCACTTGCCAGATTAATACTGGGTGTAGGATTAATGAGATTAGGAATGTAGAGAAAAGAGATTTAAGTTCTAAGAGAGAAACAATAGTTATCAGAGAAACAAAAGTTAGGGCAAGGTTAGGACAGAGAACACCACAACCCAGAACCATAAAGGTAAGTTCTAACTTTTTCAAATACATAAGCAAGAACATATCTACTCACAGAATATTATCCACCAATGCTTTTAACATAGGACTTAGGGAAGCTTGTGTCAAAGCAAGGGTGGAGAACCCAGAACAATTCTCTAGTCATAATCTAAGAAAGACTTTTGCTACTTGGATGTTAAGTTTAGGTGCTGATGGTTTTAGGTTGGCACAATATTTAGATCATAGCCCAGCAGTTCTAATGAAAGACTATGCCACTAATGATTGTTTTAATGCTGATGATAAAAGATTAATGGTTCAGATATTAGGAAACCTACCTAAGAAATTAATTAATAGAGAGGTATATCTATGAGATACTTTATAGTAAAGATTAACAAACAGAATATATCTATGCGTAAGTCTGATATGCTTAAATTAAAATATGTGATATTTAACTATGAATAATAAACCAGAACCCAAAAGAAACTCAAGACTTCAGATACCCGTTTCAAATGATGAGTTGAACCAGATAAATAAAAAAGCCTCAGAGTGTGGAATGAATACTGCAACATTCTGCAGATTTATAATTCTTAAATCAGAAATAAGAGTTGAGTAAAAAATACATAAAGTATATACTAATAACTTTTTGCATTTTCTTTTATGCAAGAACAAATTATTAGAATTTCAATCCCATCTATTTACATTGTTAGGAAACCCACTAAGAGAAAACCTAAAAAAAGGGCGGTGAGAAAATGAAATTGTTAATTCTATTTGGTGTAATTATTTTGTTAGGTTCTGTTTATGCAGGTTCTACAATATGGAGTAATCCTTCTGTCGATGTTAGGGTTCAAAGCCCAATAATAATTAAGCCAGAAACTCACCCATGTTCAAACAATGAATGGAATGGTTACTTTGAAGATTATAGGAATGGTTTAATTGGTCGGAATGAAACAATAAAATTATTACGGGAATGCCATAGATGGTAATTCAGAACAGATTTACCAACCAACCTATTGCAGATTGGAAGGCAGGGAAAATATCAAAAGAGGAGGCTTCTAAAAAGATTCGTTATATTTATAGAGGTGGAGGTGGAAGTTCTTCTTCATCAGTTGCAGAGGCAGAGGCACGAGCAAGAACAGCTGCACAAGCCGAAGCAAAACGTCAAGCAGAACTTAAACGCCAACAAGAAGAAGCAAGAAAACTCGCAGCAGATTTAAAAGCCCAACGTGAACAGAAAGCAAAAGAACAAACAATCGGCGGACAAGTAGATTCTTCAGGTCCTAAAGTATTTACATCTCCAGAAATCCAAGCATATAATCCAGAAGATAGATATACAACAACTCCTTATAAAAGAAGTAAGTGGGAAAGTACAAAGGCTGCATTTGGTGGTTTATTCAGAGATATTAAAACTGGTGATGTTGGTTCTCCAAACAAATACATTGATGAATATAAATATTCAGAAGGGATTAAAAGAGATAAGGTTGCTTATATTAATCCAGTATTTGGAACTGTTGTAACTGATCCAGTAACTGGTAAAGTAGAAACAGGCGAAGTAACCTATGGAGATATTCAGAGAAAGGTTGAAGAAAGAAGAAATGTGGATTTGTTTGAAACCTCTGGTACATTTGAAACTAAAGCCTCAAATATAAATAAAGGTTATCAAGGTAAAGTAGATTCTGGAGAATTAACTTTAGAACAAGCACAGAAACAATCAAAGAAAGAGTTTGATGTTTTAAATGTTGGATATGCCGAAGAACAAAAGAAAATATATGAAAAAGAAAAAGATGTGCCAGGTGTATTTGAAAGAACAGGAACTACAAGAAGAGTTGTAGGTTTAATTCCAGATGTTGCTGTAACTGCTGCTTCTATTGGTGTTGGTACAGTTAATCCAGTTGCAGGTGCTTCTATTGGTCTTGCATATTTTGGTGGTAAAGGAATATTACAAGGAGTTCAGAAGCCAACCTATAAAGAAGTTGCAGAACAAGGAGGATTGTTTGCTGGAGTTACAGCAGATGAGAAAGGTAGGTTATCTATCACAGAACCAACAGCATTAGATATAAAATACCAAGGATTGAGAAATGAAGCTGGTATTAATCTTTTAATTGGTGGTGCTTATGGAGGTAGTTTAGCCATTGCAAGTGCTAACGCTGTTACTCAATCCACAAAACTATTTGGTGAATCAACCAAATCAAATAGTGTTGCTTATGTTAAAAAATATATGTCTGGTGATGCAAAAAACATTGAGACAAGAAACATATTATATTCAGAAACAAGAGCAGGATCTCCAGGTTATGCTTCAAGAACTGTACAAGAGAATCCTTTGTTACCTTCTAGGCAAGGAAGTTTTACACTTGGTGCTGGTAAAGGAACTACTCAAGTAAAATATACAGACTTCTTAAAACAAATAAGAAATGAAGCAAATCCATTTGTTGAATCATCTAATTCATTTATTTCTCAAGCTAAAGGAACCATAGGAAAAGCAACAATAGATAATACATTTGGATCTAGCAATATTATATTACCAAATAATTTAAGGGCAACAATAGGTAGAGGTTTAATTGGAGATAAATCTGGAACTAGAAGTTTTATATTCGGTGGTGTAGATACACCAATAAAACAATTACCATTGAGTATAAGTAAAGGTGGAAGGGCAACTTCTATTAAGATATATACAAAAACAACTCCTGTTTATGATTTTGAAAGAGGACTTGTAAACTTAAATCAAAAAACAATTGGAGCATCTGCAAGAATACCTTTGAAAAGTAGAAGTTTTATCTTTGGAGATACTGGTATAAAGTCTAGTTCTGAATCCTCAGCAGATGTAGTTAAATCTTTTTTAGGTGGCGGTGGTAAAAGTTCTAAGCAGTTCTTAGATAGTTTATATTCACAAAAGATTACTCAGGTTAATATACCAGGATTTGCTTCTTCTGTTTCAGAATCAACATTGCCAACTACTTCCGTTTCTGTTTCAACTAGATCGGGAGGTGCAAGTATCTCATCTCAACTTATTAATAATCAAAGAACAAATGGATTTAGGTCTATGTCTTTAATGCCTCTAAAAGGAGAATTAAAACCAGTTCAAAATATTATAACTGGACAATCAGTTTCAATAATTCCTAAAGCAAGACAGAGAGGAGGATTAGTTTCTAAACAATCACAAGGTATGGTATCATTACAAGTACCAGCATTAAATGTAGCACAGCTTAGTGGCCAATTAACTAAACAAAAACTAAAGCCTAGAACAATACAGGAATTAGTTTTACAACAATCATTAATACAACCAGCTCCAACATCACAAGTATTTAGGGATGGTTCAGGATATGGGTTTGGTTTACCTTTCGGGTTTATATTACCAAAAATGGCACAGTTTGGAAAATCAAGAAGTAAAGGCCAGAAGAAGAAACAACCAACCCGTTTTCAGACTTCTTTTACAGGTTCTGTTCTAGGTATTAAAGGAAAAGGATTAGCACCAGGCGGACTTTCTATTAGAGGTATTATTGATTCTAAAGAAACAAAGAGAAAGAAACGGAGGAGATTATGGTACGAATGATATTTCTAACTAAATCAACAATGGAGGTAAAAAATGGAATTAAGTAAAATACAGAAGAAGGGGCAATTATCTCTTGGAGATGCTCCAACTGTAGTTCTACTTGTGGGTTTAGTATTTCTAGTGATGGCAACTATTGCTTTCGTTGGAGAAAAGTATGGTAACTCTATGGTAGCACAGCAAACAGTAACTGCTACTTGTAACACTACATCAGGAATTTATACTGGATGTGGAGCTGCTTACAATGTTACACAAGACTTACAAACTGAAATAGGTAATAACACTTCTATCGCAGGTATTGTTTTGACTATATCTTTGGTTGGAATTGTATTAACAGTTTTGATTGGTGTGTTTGTAGGAGTGCGTGGTGGAACAGCAGAAGATCCTAGCAGACCTTAAACTTTTTCTTTTTCATAACTCCGTAGTTTTTTTGGAGGGTAGAAATACCCTCCCTTTTCTTTTTAGTTAAATTTATTAATTGTAATCTCGTGGTATTTAGATGATAACCAATCAAGAAGTGATAGATCTTGTTGAGAGGAATTTGGATAGGGCAGAAGAATGTCTTAAACTCTTAGAAGATTAGACTCCCCTCACTACTATCTATCGTTTTTAATACACACAATCCCTTAAAATATAAACCAAAGTGAAATTCTGGGTGGGGGGATAAGGGATTGGTTTTAAAAGTAAGGGATAGTTTTATATATTATATATTATATATTATAACTATGAAGACAAACTATCCTAGGTACAAACTAGGTGAGCTAGATACCCTCGTGGACAAGCTAACAAAGGCGGAGAGAGAAGTTTTTGAGAAATACCTAAAGAAGTGTTCTATTACTGCTGCCCCTAAAAAAGTAAAGAAGATTGGTAAACTTATAGTTCAGTTAAAGGATGTTACACAAAAAGGATTATTAGAACAAGATAAAGAAACTATTGATAGCTTCTTGGTTGTGCTAAATAACTGTGATAAATCTTACTGGACTATTGATGAATTGAAAGTCTACATAAAGCAATTTATTTTATTCCATTATAAGAACATCGAATTAGTAGAGAATTTTAAGGCTAGTGGAAAGAAGCAACTTAATCCAAAGATAACAGAAGACAATCTAATAACAGAGGAAGAAATAGAAGCTATGCTTAGACAGGCTGAAAGTTATAAGGAATCTGCCTATTTATTATTAGCATTTCAAACAGGTGCTAGGCCACAAGAACTCATAGATTTAAGATGGCGTGATATTAAGTTTGAAGAGAAGTATACAAACATAACCTTACGATCTACAAAGACACAACAGATTAGAACCTTCCCAGTTGTTGAAAAAACCATGAAAGCTCTTTGGGATTGGAAAGAACATTACAGTTTTCCTAACGTATCTCCAAAAGATTATGTCTTTATCTCAAGGACTAGAGAGAAACCGTACACAACTGCAGGAGTAAATAAGATATTAAGAAGGTTGGCAAAGAAGGCGAATATAAAAAAGGATGTATGGGGGTATTTGTTTCGCCATTCTAAAGCGACAATGCTATATGAGGAACTGCCACAGCAAATTTGTGAGAAGCTTTTAGGTCATAAAAACATGGCGGGAATATATGCACACATCTCAAGCAAGAAGGCAAGGGAAGAATTACTAAAAAAAGTTTATCACATTGAAGAATTAACAGAACACGATAAGGAAGAAATTGTTGAAATGAAAAAAGAAATTTCAGATTTAAGAATTAAAGTTGATGAACTTCTATCTGGCGGTTATGAGAAAGAGATGGGGAAAATATACGAACAGTTTGAAAAGAAAAGAAAGAAGGTTAAACTTAGCAGACTTCGAGGAGTGGAGTTATATTAAGGCTGTTGCTGTTAGTGAGGGTTGGGTTCATAAAAAAGATAGTGAACACAGAAAAGGAGAAGTAA
>Ga0222698_1000227_pt1 | contig 21447 bp, 14 predicted proteins | sample AntAcemetage1450_FD_179833 | JGI IMG/M metagenome (GOLD analysis project Ga0222698, IMG submission 179833) | Saline water microbial communities from Ace Lake, Antarctica - #1450 | ecosystem: Environmental > Aquatic > Non-marine Saline and Alkaline > Saline | place: Antarctica: Ace Lake...
GTGGGCCTCCGTATGTGGGTTGTCTCGCCTATGGCGAGTTGATTGTTGTTGTCCAACAACCATACTACCCCATGCGGAGTGCCCCTCTAAACATAAGTTCTCAAAGAGCTATTTTGGACAGGTCTGGGTCCAACCCCAATTTCGCCAAAGCATATGGAGAGCCGCTATTCATGAAACGCTTCGCAAAAAACATGCCTTTATCTCTTTTTGTCATTCTCAGTTTCTCACTTGTATGCACTTCCACGATTCGAGCTGATACGCAGACCGACCCACTGCCCTCCTGGAATGAAGGTTCGACCAAGCAGTCTATTGTGCGTTTCGTTGATCTCGTGACCAAAGAGGGAGGGAAGGGATACGTGCCCCCGGCCGAACGCATCGCAGTCTTCGACAACGATGGTACGCTCTGGGCCGAGAAGCCCATTGCCGTTGAGCTTGCTTTCACCCTGGATCGCGTCAAAGCGCTCGCGCCCAAGCATCCTGAGTGGAAGCAAAAGCAGCCTTTCAAAGACGTTCTGGAAGGAGACTTGAAAAGCGTTCTTGCGGGCGGCGGCAAGACAATAAGTCAACTAGTGATGGCAACCAACACCGGCATGACGGTCGCTGAGTTCGAACAGATCGTCTCAGATTGGATCGGCTCCGCGCGCAATCCGGTAACGAAGCGCCTCTACACGGAGATGGTCTATCAACCGATGCTCGAGTTTCTGGCTTATCTGAGATCCAACGGCTTTAAGACCTATATAGTGTCCGGCGGCGGAATCGACTTCATGCGCCCCTGGACAGAAAACGTTTACGGTATCCCACCCGAGCAGGTCGTTGGTTCCTGCATCAAGGTAAAATACGAAATGCTCAAGAGCGGGCCGGTCCTGATGCTTCTCCCCGAGATGGACTTCATCGACGACAAGGACGGCAAGCCGGTCGGAATTAACAGGTTCATCGGCCGTCGTCCTCTTCTCGCCTTCGGCAACTCTGACGGAGACCTTCAGATGCTCCAGTGGACTGCCGCCGGAAGCGGTTCACGTTTCATGGGACTGGTTCATCATACTGACGCCGAGAGAGAATGGGCCTATGATCGGAATGTATCACTCGGGCGCCTGGATAAGGCGCTCACAGAGGCGAAAGAAAAGGGCTGGACAGTCGTAGACATGAAAAAAGATTGGAAGGTCATCTTCCCAGTTCAGAGAAAGCAGGAAAAGAAATAAATTGAACGCTAGCTAACCCGCCGCTCGAGCCGACGCGGTTCCCGCGGTCTCAGCTTTTCGTTAGCTGATTTTCAATCATCGATCACAAGAAAGGAGTATGACGATGAAACTACTCACCATGCTGAAATCATTCGGCTGCGCACTTGGCGGGATTGCTGTTTTCGCCGACCTGCCGGCGATGGCGAAAGAGAAGAAGCAGGAGAAACCCAATGTGGTATTCATCCTCGCCGATAACGTGGGCTACGGCGACATGGGTCCGTACGGTGGCGGAGAGCTTCGTGGAGCGCCGACGACGAACATTGATCGGCTCTCCCGCGAGGGTCTACGCTTAACACAGTATCTGGTGGAGCCCGCCTGCACACCATCGAGGGCGGCGCTGATGACCGGGCAATACTCGAACCGCAACGGCCTGTCGCTGGTCATCATGCCCGGTACCTCGAACACGCTCCCGGGCACGGCGTACACGATGGGGCAGTTGTTCAAGGGCGCAGGCTACGCCACGGCCATCTATGGCAAATGGCACCTGGGCATCGCTCCGGAGAGCCTGCCGACGGCCCACGGATTCGACGAGTTCTACGGCCTCCCGCCCGACCTCACGTGGAACTGTTGCATTTCCCCCAGCACGATGGTGCTCACGCACTCGACTGACGAGTCACTCAGCGAGCTTCGTGAAGAGGGGCCGCATCTCTACGAGGCCGTTGCAAATGGTCCGTTGCGCAAGCTCAAACCGTACACGATGGAAGTTCGGCGCGAGATCGACTTTGAACTCACAAAGAAGGCCATCGACTTTATGGAGCGACAGACCGAGGCGGGCAAGCCGTTCTTCCTCTACCTGCCATTCTCGATGGGACATTATCCGAACCTCGCGTCGAAGCAGTTCGCGGGGAAGTCGCGGATCGGCCAGTATGGTGACAGGATGATGGAAGGCGACTACCACGTCGGCCAGATCCTCCAGGCACTGAAGGACCTCGAGATCGACGACAACACGCTTTTCGTCTTTGCCTCGGACAACGGGCCGCAAGGCGAGATCAATCGCGATCTGGGGAACCAGGGGACGCCGGACATGGGCAACACGGGTCCATTCCGGGGCGAGCTGGGCGAGGCAACCGAAGGCTCGATCCGAACATGTTGTTTCATCCGCTGGCCGGGCAAGGTCAAGCCGGGCACAACCTCGTATGCCATGTTCTCGATCATGGATTTCCTCCCGACCTTCGCCAATATCATTGGAGCCAAGATTCCTGACGATAGACCAATTGACGGCGTCGACCAGACCGACGTGCTGTTTGGCAAGAGCGAGGAGGGCGCGCGGGAGAGCCTGCTGACCTTCATCGGCGCGCACCTGGTGGCGGCGCGGTGGAAGCAATGGCGCATGTATTTCACCAACGTTCACCCGACCGGCCTCGGATTGCAGCGCATGGACGGCGTCCTCTCTGCCAGCGCGTCGTTGGCCTATCCGACGCTCTACAACATCGAAATGGACCCCCACGAGGATATTCAGGTCCCCGCCCAATTCCCCTGGGTCCAGGGGCTCGTCTTCAAGGAGATTGACAAGTACAAGGAGACCCTCAAGAAGTATCCGAACCCACCGCCGCCCAACATCACGAAGATCCCGGCACCCGAACTCCAGAAGTTGTGAGGGTATGTGGACTTCACAGTCCGGCTCCTGGGTCCGACAATGTGGCGTCTTGAAACGAGCCGTACAGGGTTTCGGGTGCCGGCCGTCCTGTTTACCGCGAGGGCATTCACCGGTTAGGGAAAAGGCACAGACGTGGACAATTGCTGGCACGCCAGCTAACTATCCGTAGCATGCGGAGCTGCGGGCCGCGCGATTCAGGGAATAGGGAATAGAGAGGTCAAGAACACAGTTCCTATTCCCCATTCCCTACCCAATTCTCTATTTTCACTTCGTGCTCTTCGTGTCCTTCGTGGTTATATTCTCTCTTTTTCACTATAATGTGCTTTTAGGTGGGCTTTAATTCCAGACTCCCCATAGATATGACCGATTACACAGAACAAAAACCTGCTCAGAAGCTCGTCGCCCATCTGATGGCCAAGCCGGCGGGACCGGACTGCAACCTCAACTGCGGCTACTGCTTCTACCTGGAGAAAGAAGCACTCTTCCCGGAAGGCGGCCGGTACCGGATGTCCGACGAGGTCCTGGAAACGTACATCCGGAAGACTGCGGAGTACCAGACCGTCCCCGAGCTTCTTTACGCCTGGCAGGGCGGCGAGCCGACACTGATGGGGATCGACTTCTTCAGGAAGGCGGTCGAACTGGAGAAACGGTACGCAGGAGGGAGGAGGATCGCAAACACGCTCCAGACCAACGGGATACTCATCGATGACGAGTGGTGCCGGTTTCTTGCCGAGAATAAATTTCTCGTGGGCCTCAGTCTCGACGGCCCGAAAGACGTCCATGACCGTTATCGGAAAGACCGGGGCGGCGAACCGACCTTCGACCGTGTCATGCGGGCCATGGATCTGTTGAAGAAACACGGGGTCGAGTTCAATATCCTCGCCTGCGTGACCCGGGAGTCAGCGAAGAGGCCGCTCGATGTCTACCGGTTTTTCAAGGAGCAGGGCGTCCGGTTCATCCAGTTGATCCCTATCGTGGAACGGATGCCCGACACCGAGTCCGAACGGCTGGGGCTGAAGCTGGGCATGCCGGCATCCATCGATAATAGCGACGAACCGAACGTCACCCCCTGGACTATGATCCCGGAAGACTACGGTGATTTCCTGATCGGCGTCTTCGACGAGTGGGTGAAGAATGATATCGGTTCCGTCTTCATCATGAACTTCGAGTGGTTCGTCGTTAACTGGATGGGGATGCTCCAGGCGAACTGCTTCTTCTCCGAGCGCTGCGGCCAGGCGGTCATCGTCGAGCACAACGGGGACGTCTACTCCTGCGATCACTTCGTCTACCCGAAATACCGTCTCGGGAACATCCTCGCCGGGGAACCGGGGGAGATGATCGACTCAGAAAAACAGCTCCGGTTCGGGGCGGTCAAGGAGGAGTCGCTCCCGAAGTACTGCCGGGAGTGCGACTTCCTCTTCGCCTGCCGGGGGGAGTGCCCCAAGCACCGTTTCCTGAAAACGCCGGACGGAGAGCCGGGACTGAACTACCTCTGTACCGGATATAAAAAATTCTTCAACCATGTCCGCCCCTACATGGACGCTATCGTCCAGACCATCCGGATGGGCTGCCCGGCGGAGAAGGTGATGGACCTGGTCCGGAAAGGGAAAATTTAACCACGAAGAACACGAAGGCTAACGACAGTTTCTAGTTTCTTGTTTCTAGTTTCTCGTACAAAATATTACTTATCAAGTAACTAGTAACCATAAACCGCCTTCCGGTGCCTTGGTGTCTTGGTGGCTATATAGAGAAGTGACGGCTCGAATGAAGGAACAGTTGCGAGGAAGAGTAAAATGATGGATAAGTTTTCAAAAAACCTTCAGTCCGATAAAGACTTCATGGCGGTAGTTCAACTTATAAGGAGCGCGGGGGTCGAATCTTTCCTCTTTTTAATTGACGTTAGAAGGACAGGAGGCAGCGATTGGGGTCAAACCTATGCAATTGACAATTTGACCTATGAATAATAGGGGGCGGACCCACATAGCCAATCATTGAAAAACGAGAAAGGATCTTATACGGCAGATTCGGCCATTTCCCAGCCGCTTATACGGTCCGTATAAGACTATGTTGGCTGGAAAGAGAGAAAGACGAGACCATGACTTCAGAAATCGCTATCAGGAGCGAGACGAACGACGATATCGGAGCCATAGCCGAGGTGACGATCGCGGCGTTTCAGACCTTGGAGATTAGCAACCACACTGAGCAGTTTATCATCGAGGCACTGCGCGCCGCCAATGCCCTCACGATATCGCTCGTCGCAGACTTAGATGGTCGCATCGTAGGGCATATTGCGTTCTCGCCGGTGACCATTTCGGACGGCACACAGAATTGGTACGGACTTGGACCTGTTTCGGTCTTGCCGGAATACCAGCGTCAGGGCATTGGCAAGGCCCTAATCCATGAGGGATTATCACGGCTGAAGAGCATGCACGCTCGGGGCTGTTGTCTCGTGGGGCAACCGGAGTATTACAAGAAGTTCGGGTTCGATAACGTTCCGGAACTTGTCCATGGGGGAGTACCACCGGAAGTCTTTCTCGCACTGTCTTTCGACGGAAACATTCCGCGGGGTATTGTCACTTTCCACGAAGGATTCAAAGCGGATGGCCAACGAGAGCGTCCAGGCGACGCCTTACAGAGCGCCTGACGCTCAGCGTTATGCAAAAACAAATTTAGGCGATGTAAATGGATACCTATATAAAAAATGAAAAGTAATTTATGACAATCGAAGCTACAACCCTGCCTGATACCGAGGTGACCTGTGTAAACTGCGAGGCCTGCTGTTGCCGTTTAGAAGTAAGGCTCATTACCGATACCGGAGTGCCCGATAATTTTATTGAGATAGATAAGTGGGGCGGGATGAGCATGGCGCGGCTAGAAGATGGCTGGTGTTCGGCCTTGGACCGAAACACCATGATTTGTATGATTTACGAGAAGCGGCCATGGATTTGCCGTGAATTTGAGATGGGAGGATACGAGTGTATTTCCGAGCGAGCCGCCAATCTGTAGATTGCATAACAAGGCAAATGTAGGAAGGGGGTCGAATCTTTCCTCTTTACAATTGAGGCTGGAAGCACAGAAGTAACAGGATAATCGGGGGCGCGGACCTACATAACCAATCATTGAAAAACGAGAAAGGATCTTATACGGTAGATACGGCCATTTCCCGGCCGCTTATGCGGACCGTATAAGACTCTGTTAGGAGCCTAAATGATCTTAGGAATTTTATTAATTTTGTGTGCCCTATTTATAGTTTATGTTGAGGGAGTTCAGCCATTTGCAATTTGGAATTGCGTTCCTGTAGCTATTGTTTATTTGATTATTAGGGTTGCATTAAAAAAAGCTGAGGGGGTGTGGCGAAATATGCCTCTCTCTCGTAGAATGGGACTGATTGGATTTAGTATTTTTACTCTTGCCTTTACTCTCTTTCTCCACTTTGCTTGGCTTTTTGATTTAGGGCAGATAGCAACAAGTTCGTCAACCTCGGCTCTGATATTCATCTTCATTCCACCGTATTCGTTGGCCGCTGGTGGCATTGGCCTTTTTATTGGTTGGTTACTTGGAAGAGGGATTTCTTATACCATTCAGAGGTAGACACAAATTTTCAAGGAGTTCCTAACCCTAATAAGGCCTCCAAGTGTCAATAAAGAAAAATAGGCAAAATCCTCCTGTCGCGGAAAAACAATATTTCACACGGGGTCAAGGTCGGGGGTCAAACCTGAGCAGTGGACTTAGAAAAAAGACCGCAGGGGACCAAAAGGGGGGACGGAGTTGACTTGTTGACTTTCTTGTTGGTGGGATGCCCGCAGTACGATGTTGTAAGGGGATTGTTTTTAACGCAGTACGAACAAAGGAGGGGTATCATGGAAGTCAGAGAGATCCCTGTAGATAAGATCATCGGCAGCCTCTGCCGCATGCGCCTCGAGTTCGACTATGAGAAGGAATCGCTCCTCATCTCCATAAAGGCGTCCGGCGTTCTCGACCCGATCAAGGTGAAGAAGACGCGTGGCGGCTACGTCCTCTTCGCAGGCCACCGCCGCCTCGACTGCGCGAGGGAGCTCAAGCACAAGACCGTCAGGGCCGAGGTGTGGGAGGGGCTCACCGACCAGAAGGCCGCCCTCATGGGCTTCGTGGAGAACATCAACCGCAAGGACTTCACGCCCCTGGAGGAGGGCTACGCGTACAAGAAGCTCGTCGAGGAGTACGGCTACGAGGTGGACGACCTGGTGGAGCCGTGCGCGAAGCCCCGCAGCAGGATCTACAAGCTCCTCAGGCTGATAGAGGATATGACGGAGGAGATGAAGCAGGCGATCCTCGACGGCAAGATGAGTGTCGGCCATGCCCTCATCCTCCTGCGCATCAAGGACCTGAAGCTGCGCAAGAAGCTGTTTGGGGAGATCGTCGATGGTACGCTGAAGCTCGACGACCTGGAGTACATCCTCTACCGCCAGAAGCCCGACTCGAAGAAGAACAAGCGCGAGCTCCTCCTGGACATCGTGGAGGACGTGTACGAGAAGGACCCCGTTGTTCAGAAGATGTGGCTGAAGAGCGTCCACATCCACCGCAGCCAGAAGGGGGACAAGATCACGGTTGAGATCACCGGCCCCATGGACATTGTGGATAAGCTCGAGGCCCTCACAGAGCCGATAAAAAAAGCCCGGAAGCGCTTCAAAAAAGTGGTGGGGTGGGGAAACGAAATCCCGTAAAAAACATTCACTCCGCACTGATCAAATGTTCAAAAATAAATATTCGCATTCGCGCCAAATTTCCCGGTTTTCACAGTAATTTCAAGTAGTAGACCCCCAGTCTCAAGTTGAGACTGAAGCGCAAAATCCATATTCATCTTGACATAGTTGTTGATGGCATCCTGTGGTAAGTGGACTTGTCCCCGCGACCATGTCCCACCCCGGAGGTGGGACATGGTTATTAAGCTCGGACCTCGGTGGATATGCGGCCAAAAACTGGGTTTTGCCGGTTTGCGCCTAAATAAGGATGTCGTTGATTATCAAGGGGTTGCGAAGATAGCCACCTGTTAAGAGGTTTTGCTTTTAAATAAGATTTCAGGCGCAAATGGGTATCAAAATGTGCCGAGAGATAAATTAAACAAGTAACCATATGCTGTTCATGAGCTTGAGCAAATGCAGCATCCTTTCGCAATTTTGCGCCTAAATGAGTAACCTCCTGAGAATAAACATGTTGCATAAACAGCGGCCAAGAAACACGGTTAGCGTCTAAATGAATCAGATCAACCCCAGAATAGCACATAACTTCGATACCTCAACGATGTATATTTACGGTTGACACCAGGTATACACACGGTATAGTATATATATCATGGAATTCGAGTTTGACCCGGAGAAGAGCGAGGCGAATAAGAGGAAGCACGGGATCGATTTCATCGAAGCCCAAGCCCTCTGGAACGATCCCGACTTACTTGAGATTCCTGTAAAAGTGACTGACGAACCAAGATTCATGGTCGTTGGCCACATCGCCGGGAAGCATTGGTCCGGAGTTATAACCTATCGGGATGACAAAATTCGAATCATCTCGGTTCGTCGATCTCGACAAGAGGAGGTTGAAGTCTATGAAAGCTAAGGATTTTGATAGGAAGTTCGATGCCGGCGAAAACATCACCAAGCATCTTGATCTATCCAGAGCACGTCGTCCGGAGCACGAGCAGAAGAGGGTCAATGTTGACTTCCCTATCTGGATGATTCACTCACTCGATCGTGAAGCGAAACGTCTCGGCGTGCCCCGCCAATCTTTGATCAAGGTAGTGATTGCCGCGCACCTTGAAAAGGCACACGCATGATAGAGATTCGAACAAAACCTTGGATAGTCGGAGTCGGACTTACATAAACAATCATTGAAAAACGAGAAAGGGTCTTATACGGTAGATTCGGCTATTTCCCGGCCGCTTATATGGACCGCATAAGGCACTGTTATGCGGTAGATAAATCATATAATACCTTAAAGGAGAAAAAATGGAAAAAATATTTGACGGTAAAAAGACAGCAAAATTGGGCACTGAAAAGAATCCCGCTGTTGTGAATGTACAAACAGAAGAAAGAGTGAAAGAATTAGAATCAGTATTTGATGAAAACGGCTGGAAATATACAATTGAATTGGAACCAGATAAACCTGAGGATATCAAAGCCTTAGAAATATTATTGAATCCACTAAAAACAAAGATTGCCGAAAAGAAAGTGGGACGCAATGAACCCTGTCCATGTGGAAGCGGTAAAAAGTATAAAAAATGCTGTGGTAACTAGTCTTTTTTACATTCTAAAGAATTAACCTGCGCATAACCACCGGCGGCAAGCGGACGCGCGAACTGCCGCGCGCCGTTGAGCCGGGGCGTTAGGCTGAAAATGGTTTGAAACATGTATGTATCGAATGGACATAAATAACCAGCAGTTCTGTGTATTTTAAAGTCGGGTGACCGCTTTTTACTGCTGAAACGTGAAAAAGAACCCAATAAAGGTAAATACACACCAGTCGGTGGAAAAATCGATCCATATGAGAGTCCGATACATTCAGCCATCAGAGAGACATTTGAAGAAACTGGAATCCGTATCACATATCCAAAATGTTGCGGTGTAATGGTTGAAAGTTCACCAACTAATTATAACTGGATCTGTTTTGTGTATCTTGCCGAGATTGCGCATATTGATCCGCCTGCTTGTAAAGAAGGTAAACTTGAATGGATTAAATATTCAGAATTATTGGAAATTCCCACACCGAAAACAGATTGGCACATATATAGATATTCAGTTGAGAATAAAAACTTTATGTTCAATGTTGAATATGATCAGCAGTTGAATATTATATCGATGATAGAAGAAATAGAAAATAAATTACTCAATATTTAATTGAATATTAGATAATCGGGGACGGGCCCACGTAACCATCATTGAAAAACGAGAAAGGGTCTTATACGGCGGATTCGGCCATTTCCCGGCCGCTTATGCGGACCGGATAAGACTTTGTTATGTATCAAAAGGAAATTGAACGCCCATGATAGACGCAACCGCGATTGATCATGTTTGCCTGTCCGTAAGTTCTCTCGTCTGTACTCAGGAATACTACGAACGAGTTTTCGGAGCGTCTTGTAAGCTTCGTGATGGAGATCCAGGCACATTAGTGGTGGAAGCTGCACATGTTCATTTCTTCCTTTCGGAGTCGCATGCGAGTCCGGAATTTCTCTCAAGTCAACATTTGTCCCTGCGGGTCAATTCATTGGACGATGTGATATCTGCGTTGAATGCGTTGGGCATAACAGAATACGAAACTGGAGTTGTCGATTTTTTCAAGCATAACAACTACCGGTGGTGTGAATGGAGAGATCCTGATGGTATTCGTTTGGAGTGCGTTGAAATCCTAAAAGGATGAGACACATAACCAACGGCTGGAGGCGACGCTTGACAGCGCGCCTCAGCCGAGGCGTTATGTGAAAAAATCTACTGAAATATTGCGTAATTCATGTTAGTATGTTTTCATCATTACAAATAAAGGAGCTAAAATGAAAGTTAAATCGTTATTAATTCTATCAATTATTCTGGTTTTCGTTTCGGTGAATGCGTTCGCCCAAAAAAGCGGTGAGATTGTCTTTTCAAAGAGTCCGATCAATCCTTCAAATCCAGCCGGACTGACAACTCAATTTCAATCCGGCGACCGTATCTATTCGGTGGCATTTTTAGAGAAAAGCATTTTAAAAATTATCGGAAAGGAATCGGCAAAAAATGTTTCCGTGGAAGTATTTATCTACGAACTGAAAGCGCCCTTGTACGATTATCAACAACCGAGTGAAATGCAATTGGAAACCAGTACATTATGGGTTTCGGGTGATGCTCTTCAGAAAAATTATCTTCCGCTCGATATTGTCCCGGGAACAAATGAACTGACCGCATACGGCAGCAAAGAATTGGTTTATAAAAAGTTTGGACCCAAGTTTTATGGTCCAATTAAATTCGCAGAGCGAATGAGCCAACTAGAATCTGGTGAGCATACTATAATTGTCAAATTGAAATGTAATTATAATGTTGTGGCCGAAGGGAAGTTCGTTATTACTGGTGATGATTACACGGTTTACAAAAAAGCATCCAATGAATTGAACGAATTTGCAGTCAACTCAAAAACAAAAGCTGCGGTAATGCCGAAATCCGCGCGTTCCGATAACAAGCTTGAAGCAGAGATGATTACTGCTTTCAAGGCTTCACAAATTTACAATGACAGAGTAAAAGGTGATGTGTTGCGCGTTGTTATTATCGATTCCGATTGGATGATACGAAGAAACCAACTTACTGGAATTATTCTGCACAGATACATCCGTGCTGCTATTGCTGTAAAAAACAGTGACGGCACATGCACGGTTTGGCAAAACGTAACTTTTCAGCAAGATTATGTGAGCGACGAATTTCAAAAAACTAGATTTGATGGCATAGGAGATCAGTATAAAATCCCTTGCGAAAATGTGAATAAATAAATGGCGCTTCAGGAATTAGTGTGGGCAAAATGCAGATCTCCAATACCACAGGGCATGAGGTCAAGGCCGCCTAGATGAAATAAAATGGCTCGGCGAAAGCGGCTGCGATTACGGAATCCGCATGCGGTCGCCTTGATCTTCTGAACGCGTGCATTCTTGGCCTCTACGAGGGCGTTGTTAACGGCTGCGAAGATGGCATTGAGGATACCCCACAGGTAGTTGCGAACCATGCGCCCGACTCTAATAACCGGTTGAAGACGGCAGCGGGATATCCAGCCAAGTAAGCGATACCAAGCCTTCGATGCGCTTGTTCGATACGTGTAGTCCCAGAGAGCTGCACCCGTTTCTTTAATGGCCCAGGCTCGGGCTGTCTGAAGGTTGATTCGTGTCAAGGCCATGAAGTCACGTTGACCCCGGTTGTCTGTACGCTGAGCGTTGCGTAACCACTGATGGAGGGCGGGGGTCAAATCTTTCCTCTTGACAATTGAGGCAATAAAAACAGTTTTATAATCGGGGTCGGACCCACATAGCCAATCATTGAAAAACGAGAAAGGATCTTATATGGCAAATTCGGCCATTTCCCGTCCGCTTATACGGATCGTATAAGGCACTGTTATGCGAATTGAATTATTAGGTTTTCATTGTTAATATATTTCCCAGATGAAAGTTAGGGATATCATTAAAATGCTGGAAGTAGATGGATGGTACATTGTACGAACGAGAGGGAGTCATCGGCAGTACAAACACCCAACAAAAACTGGGCTTGTGACCATCGCCGGAAAGTCCAGTGATGACTTGGCACCAGGAACATTAAATAGTATATTTAAACAGGCAGGTGTTAAATGAGACGTTACTTAATCGTTATTGAAGAAACCGAAACTGGATATTCCGCCTATTCGCCTGATCTGGATGGGTGTGTTGCGACCGGAGCCACCAAGGAAGAGGTCGAAAAGAGAATGCGGGAAGCCATCGAGTTCCATCTGGATGGACTAAAAACAGAAGGTCTTCCCGTCCCCTCCTCTCATAGTTTCTCCGCTTATCTCGAAGTCACCGCATAACCAGTTGCTCAAGCTGACCCCGAAAAGCGGCTTCGCCGCTTCTGAAGATTAGGGGACGCTTTTCCCTTGATGTTTCTCGATCTGGCGGAGAGAATCGAGGAGTTCGGCACGACATATGAAAACCATGACCAAAGAGGAAGTAACCCAGTTGGCGATCCGGAAATACGAGGGGACGATTCGCCTGGTCGCGTCGGCTCAGGACTTGGAGCGGGCGATTTATGTGATCCGCGACGAACAGGTGGTGGGGCTTGACACGGAAACGAAGCCCGCGTTCCGCAAAGGTCAATTTCACCTGCCCTGCCTGGTACAGATTGCCACCGCGTCCGTGGTGTATCTCTTTCAGTTGAAACGGATGGAATTTTCTGGCGCGTTGGTCGAAATGCTGGAAAATCCGGCGCTCATCAAGGCAGGCATCGGGCTGGCTGACGATTTCTCGAGTCTCAAGAAGGTTTTTCCGTTTGAACCTCAAAACATCGTTGACCTGAGCCTCGTGGCGCAGCTGCAAGGCCTCAAACTATCAGGCGTCCGCAATCTGGCTGCGCAGCTGCTCGGATTTCGCGTCACCAAGGGCTCCTCCACTTCCAACTGGGCCAGCCCCCGGCTTACGCCGAAACAAATAGCTTACGCCGCCACCGATGCGTGGGTTTGCCGGGTACTCTTCCTGCGTTTTCAGCAACTCGGGTTCCTCGATCCGGGAGGCCGTCCGCTCCCGAGAAGGACAGGCGAGCGAATAGGGGACACCGGATAGATAATCGTGGAATTCCGGGAATTCCGGGGACACTGTTCGGTGATGAAAATAGAGGAATAAGAGATGTATTCAACAACAGATATATTTCTTGCAATGTTATTTGGTGCTATTGGGTTGGGGTATATTGTTTATGGCAAAAAACAACGAAGAGGTATTGCTCTCGTTTGTGGCGTAGCCCTATGTGCCTTTCCATATTTTATATCCAATGCGATCTTGGTTATTATAGTTGGAATAGTTTTGATGATTTTACCTTTTTATTTAAGGTATTAAAATTACCGAAAATCGCTGCGCCCAACCTGAAAACACTGCGCGTTTTCAGGTAGGTGAGCTCTGCGTTGGCTTCAGTAGGGGGCAGACCTTGAAACTTGGATCTTGCGCATGGATTGAAATAATGGGCAAAAGAGCTTGACTCGCCTCGCGTCTTTGAGTACATTAACGGTGTCCAAGAATGCAAACTCGCGGATTTTATCCCTCCAGAAGTGGGTATGCAGTCTAGCTATTCTTTTTGCGGCATCTGCATAGCAAGGAGAGATGGTATGAAAAAGCCTCTGGCAGCGATACTGGTTTCCTCTTTTTTATCACTTCTTTTTTTTGCCCTTACCACCGGTCATGCGTGGGGCCAGCTCGACAGCGGCCCCTGGCCGATGTTCCACCAGAACGAGAGGCACACGGGCCGCAGCTCTTACATAGGCTCGGCCGCCGCAGGCCTGAGGTGGAGCTATCTGACAGGCGGGGACATCTTCTCCTCGCCTGCCGTTGCGGCCGACGGCAGGGTCTATGCTGGCTCCGATGACGCAAAACTCTACAGTTTCAATTCCGATGGCTCGCTGGCGTGGACGTATTTGACCGTGGCATCGGGGGGGAGCGAGCGTTCATCGCCCGCCGTTGGAAGCGACGGCAGGGTGTACGTGGGTACCTACGGCAAGCTAGGCATCACGAACTATCCGCCGCGCATCTACAGCTTGAACTCCAACGGCTCCCTGGCATGGACCTATAGGGCCGGCGCATCCGCCTTTGCGTCGAAAGACGACGTGCACTCGTCGCCCGTCATCGGGAGCGACGGTAAGGTATACGCGGGCTCGACGGATAACCGCCTCTACGCCATTACGGCTGCGGGCTCCCTCTCATGGAGCTATGTGACAGGCGGCGATGTCTATTCCTCGCCCGCCCTGGATGGTGACGGGAGAGTCTACGCGGGCTCGGATGACGACCGCCTCTACGGCTTTAATTCGGACGGCTCCCTGTCGTGGAGCTATAGAAGCGGAGGCGACATGTATTCCTCGCCGGCCGTGGATGACGAGGGGAGGGTGTATGCAGGGTCGATTGACAACAGCATGTATGCCATAAATTCCGACGGCTCCCTGATATGGAGCTATGCGACTTCAGGCGACGTCCAGTCATCCCCCGCCGTGGGGAGCGACGGGAGGGTGTACGCCGGTTCATACGACGGCAGCCTCTACTGCCTTGATTCCGACGGTTCTTTGCTGTGGACCTACGTGACCGGGCACGCCGTACGGTCCTCGGCGGCCCTCGGGAGCGACGGGGGCGTGTACATCGAGTCCCACGACAATCGCGTCTACCGCATCGGCCCGGACGGCTCCTTCACATGGAGCTACGTGACGGGGGGGTGGGTCATCATCCCGCCTTCCTATTCTTCTTCCCCGGCGATAGGAGGCGACGGCACGATCTACGTGGGCTCATGGGATGACAGGCTCTACGCAATCTACGAGGATACTCCCACGCCCACGGAAACGCCGACGATAACCGGGACGCCGACGGAGACCCCCACGAACTCTCCCACGCCCACGCCCAGCGTGACGCCCACCGGCACGTCCACGGCGACACCTACCGACACTCCAACGGTGACGGCCACGCCGACCGGAACGAACACGCCCACGCTGACGCCCACCATCACGCCTACGTCACTGATCACGGATACGCCGACGGAGACTCCCACGGAGACGCCGACACCGACGCTGACGGGGACTCCCACGGGAACGCCAACCGAGACACCCACGGGGACGCCGACTGAGACCGCCACCCCCACAATCACCCCGACGCCGGCGCCGTGGCCCATGTTCCGCCACGATGCCGCCCGCACCGGCCTTAGTCAGTATCGGGGGTCCCTCGCCGCGGGCCTGAGATGGAGCTACGTAACGGGCGGCGGCGTCTATTCCTCGCCCGCCGTGGGAAGCGCAGGGAACGTGTACGTGGGGTCCGACGACGACCGCCTCTACAATATCAACTCCGACGGCTCCCTTGCGTGGAGCTACAGGACCGGCCTCGTGCTTGTAGGCGGCGTCCGTTCATCGCCCGCCGAGGGGAGAGACGGGAGGGTGAGCGTGGGCTCCGATGACGGCCGCCTCTACAGCTTCAACTCCGACGGCACCCTGGTGTGGAGCTACAGGACGGGAGGGATCCTGGCGGGCAATGTCCTGTCATCGCCCGTTACGGGGGATGACGGAGGGGTATACGCCGGCTCCAGCGATGATCGCCTCTACGGCATCAGCTATGCCGGATCTCTCCTCTGGAGCTATCGGACGGGGGGCAACGTCTCATCCTCGCCCGCCCTCGCCGCCGACGGGAGGGTGTACGCGGGCTCGGACGACAACAGTATCTATGGCATTAACTCGGACGGCTCGCTGGCCTGGAGCCTCGCGACGGGAGGCGATGTCTATTCCTCTCCCGCCATAGGCGCTGACGGGAGAGTGTATGCGGGCTCCGGCGATAACCGGCTCTACTGCCTCGATTCAGGGGGCGTGTTGCTGTGGTCATACGAGGCCCTCGATGATATCGAATCGTCGCCCGCCCTTGGGGATGGCGGAAGGGTGTATGCGGGATCTGATGACAGTCTTCTCTACGGCCTCAACTCCGACGGCTCCCTGTTGTGGACCTATGCCACCGGAGACTTTGTCAGGTCATCGCCCGCCGTGGGGAGCGACGGGATGATATATATCGGCTCTCATGACGACCGCGTCTACTGCATAGGCCAGGACGGCTCCCTCGTGTGGAGCTACGTGACGGGGGGGTGGGTCCTTCTGCCGCCTGCCTATTCTTCATCGCCGTCGATAGGGGATGAGGGCGCGGTCTATATGGGGTCGTGGGATAACAGGCTCTACGCCATCTACCAGGAGACGCCCACGCCCACGCTGACGCCGACGATAACGCAGACACCGACCATCACGCTGACACCGACGGAGACGCCCACACCCACGCTGACACCGACGGAGACGCCGACGGCGACTCCCACCGACACGCCCACGATCACCGCCACGCCTTTGGTCACGGATACGCCGACTCAGACTCCCACGATCTCTCCCACGTCGACACCCACCGGGACGCCGACTGAAACCCTCACGCCCACCATCACGCCGACGCCCATGGCGTGGCCCATGTTCCGCCACGACCCGGCGCACACGGGCAGGAGCCAATACCGGGGATCGCTCGCGGCGGGGTTGAGATGGAGCTACATCACGGGAGACGACGTGAGGTCATCGCCCGCGGTGGGGAGTGATGGGAAGGTGTACGTGGGGTCCTTCGACGACGTTCTGTACTGCCTCAACTCCGACGGCTCTCTCCTCTGGAGCTATGAGACGGGAGACGATATCTATTCTTCGCCGGCCGTGGACGCAGACGGCAGGGTGTATGCTGGCTCATACGATTATAACGTCTACTGCCTCGATTCTGACGGGTCGTTGCTGTGGAGCTATGCGACAGGGGACTGGGTGAGGTCCTCGCCCGTGGTGGGGAGCGACGGGAGGGTGTACGCTGGCTCATGGGACGCGAACCTCTACTGCCTCGATTCCGGGGGGGCGCTTGTATGGAGCTACGCGACGGGGTTCTGGGTCACCTCATCGCCCGCCATAGGAGAGGACGGGAGGGTATACGCGGGGTCCGACGACAGCCGCGTCTACTGTCTCAACTCGGAGGGGTCGCTCGCATGGAGCTACCGGACGGGGCTCCCCGTTACCTCGTCCCCCGCCATCGGAGAAGACGGGAAGGTATACGCGGGGTCCGACGACAGCCGCATCTACTGCCTGGGCTCCGACGGCTCTCTGGTATGGAGTTATCGGGCCGGACTCCTTGTGTTCGTGGCATCGTCCCCCGCCATAGGGAGCGACGGGAGGATATACGCGGGCTCTGACGACTTCGGCGTTTACAGCCTCAACTCGGATGGGGCACTCGCGTGGAGCTACGGGACGGGGCAGTTGGTCAACTCCTCGCCCGCGATAGGAAATGACGGGACGATCTACATCGGCTCCTGCGACAGCAGGGTCTACGGCATACGCTCCGATGGCTCCCTGCGGTGGAGCTACGCGACCAACGGATGGATCAATTCCTCTCCCGCCATAGGGAGCGACGGGACGGTCTATGTCGGGTCTCACGACGACGCGCTCTACGCCATCTACCGGGAGCCCTCTATACCCCTCGCCCTGATGAAGGACCAGGGCGGCGACTACAACCTCTACGGGTACGAGGTGCCCGCAGGGGGGGACTGGGTCTACTGGGACGCCGCGGCGAGGAACCCATCTCCCCTGGGCAGGGACTTCTGGATCATACCGTCGGGCAACAACACTGTCACGATGACGGAGGTCGACGCTGACGGGACGGGGGCGCAGGAGCTGGCCGTCCTGAAGCTGGACAGAGGTTTTGACCAGAACATATACCTCTACAACGTGCCGGTTCCGGGAGACTGGTCCTACTGGGACGCAGATGCGCGGAACCCCTCGGCCCTTGCGAGGGAGTTCTGGACGATACCGGCAGGGAACGACACAATCCTCATGGCGGATGGGTGCAGCCGCATAGCCTCTATGAGGGACCAGGGCGGCGACTACAACCTCTACCTGTGGAACAGCCCCGCCCCTGGAGACTGGACGTACTGGGACGCTCACGCGAGGAACCCCTCGGCCCTGGCGCGGGACCTGTGGGTTATACCGCAGGGGGACGACGCTGCTGCCATGTGCGGCCTGGACACGACGGGGAACGGGGATGCCGACAGCCTCCTTGTTGTAGGCAACACGGAGGGCGACTACAATCTCTACCTATGGAACATGCCGGCTCCCGGCGACCGGACGTACTGGGACGCCATGGCGAGGAACCCGTCGGCCCTGGCGCGCGACTTCTGGATCATACCCCAGAGGAACGACATAGCACAGGTCTCGGGTATAGGGCGCGGAGGACCCGACGAGCTCTCCGTGATGGAGGACGACGCGGGGGACTACAACCTCTACATATGGAACGCCCTTGTCCCCGGCGACTGGACGTACTGGGACGCGATATCACGCAACCCCTCGCCCTTCGCGCGCGACTTCTGGAATATTCCGGAGGGCAACGACACGGTGGGCATGGCTGCGCCGAACTGATAGGTGACGATGGTCGAAGGCTTTTATTAAGCGCCGCCCATGTCCTGCGCCTTGTTTTGCTCCCTCGCGCTTTGAGTTAGCCTTTGATGCCCGCTTTTTGAACAGTTAGTATCCCTATAGAGGAAGGGCATGCACCGTTAACGAAAGGAATTTCCCATGAGAAAGAAGATATTCATTATCCACGGCAAGGGCGTCAACAGGGGCATCGGCAAGGAGGGCGGCGGCGACCTGGATACCGTTGGATCCAACGCCCTCTACGCGGTCTGGGCGCAGAACTCGCTCAGGGAAGAGCTGGGCAGGGACCCGGTCTACGGGGAGGACTACGAGTTCGATTTCCTGAATTACTCGGAGGGCATCGCCGGCCTCGCCGTCCACAGCGGGTGCGACCTCTACATACCGGACTTCCCCATAGATGCGCTTGCCCCCCGTATGAAGCTGCTCGTTATCGATGACGAGGAGACAATCGATCTCATAAACGAGTACACGACCCTCCTGAACGATTTCAAGAGCTGGATCATAAAGAACGCGGACAATGTAAGCGACGAGATAAAGGAAATATTCAACGCGGCCTACAAGCAGCTTCCGAAGGTCATGGAGCACCAGGAGAAAGCCGCCCTCCTCGCTGCTCTGGAGGTCCTGAAGATAACCTGGCGCCTGACCGAACTCGACGTCGCCAGGAAGAGCATCGAGGACCAGCAGATCAAATATTTCCTCGATTCCCACCTGCAGGGTATGACGGAGGTCATGACGGGCAAGCGCCTCCAGGAGCTCAAGAAGACACTCAAGGGGCAGTTCGAGGACAAGACCAAGGAAAAGATGGTTGACGCTCTCGTAAGGAAGGAGCCTCTGAACAAGGACGCCGTCCTCGGGTTCGATAAGGCAATCTCCATGGACATGTCCACGAACGGGCTTGTGAGCTACTCGGACGAGCTGCTCATCGTGGCCACCGAGGTCGTCGCCTACGCGGTGCGGGGGATGATACAGATGAGGGACCTCCCCTTCTCGGAAAAGCTGGCGGCCTCCTACAAGATCACGCTCCATCACCTCACCGAGGAGCTCAAACGGCATTTCCTCAAGATATCCAACCTGTGTATCTCCCTTCCCGGGGATGCCCCCGACGGGGTGAAGAAATCCGTGAAGGGAATCTGCGGGGCCACAGACAGCATCGTGAATATACTCGATCACCTCGGCGATTACCTCCCTGAGAGCCGGAAGGAGGCCGCCCGCTTTACCATGAGAGTTATGCTTGTCGAAGAGGCCACGGCTGCCGCCGCCCCGGATGTGGAGATAGAGATCAAAAAGCTGAAGGGCGAAGGGAAATTCGAGATGCCGGACGGGCAAACTGTTGACAGGGCCGTCGTGACGGTGAGGACCGACGAGCGGGGGGCGGCCCGCGTTATCTACATACCGCCGTCACCCGACGAGGACTATCTCTTCTCGGTCACTTTCGACGACCTCAACTTCACGCTCCTCCCGGCGGAGGTCCGCCCCCCGGACGATGTAATGGAGCTCATCTTCGACGAGGTTCAGGACGAGCTGGGCGAGAGCCTCTACGACGAGAAGGTCGAGGAGGGGCCCGACCGCGCTATGGTCGTGGCGCTGGCCACGATCGAGCGCCACTTCAGGCTCCTGAAGGAGAACGACGTCCACGTGGCCAGCATGGACGACCATCACCCATACACGCAGGAGATATTCGATCTCCTGCATAAGATGAAGGAAGAGGGTCTCATCGGCAACGTCCAGGTGGCGAGCCTCCCCCGCGGGCAGGAGCTCCCCGTGGAGAAGCAGAAGTGCGGCAACGATCTCATCTACGCCGACAGGATCGAGGGGAAGCCGTGGGACAACCCGGGCCTGGCGGAGCTGCGGAGGATTGCCCACATCCAGGACCTCCACATCGGGTCGGAGCCCCTCGCCCTCGAGCTCTCCAAGCTCATCGGCTCGAAGTTCAACAAGATCGAGATGGCGCGCGGCCTTGCCGAAGGGATCAAGGACATGGAGAGCATGAGAAATATCATGCAGTCCACGGGCTGGGACAATGTGGTGAAGGTCTACGAGGACGGCCTCGAGAAGGTCCTCCCCCGGACCGAGCAGATACTCGGTGTCATGAAGTTCCACAAGGCGGACGACCCCGGCCACACCGTGCACATCATGGTGGGTCTCTCGCCGTTCTGCGACGCAAAGAAGGGCGAGGTGCAGATAAACGTCGCCTCGGCGATCAACTACCTCCTCGGCGGTAAGGGGTACCGGGCCGACTACCTCTTCTACACCTACGGCTCCCACCTGATGACCACGCGCAAGCCGAACGAGGAGGAGACGACCCTCAACCTATCCACGATGTGCCAGCACATAGGGACGAAGGCCGACGGCGGCCACTCGGGCGCCGCCACGTGTAAGCCTTCATCCAACCCCGCGTTCCCCATGGACAGGCTGGACAAGGTGAGGGACACGAACTTCCTCGAATACCTGGAGTACCTGGCCGGGAAGGTCGTGGAGTACTCCGGCCTGGTCCTCGACGGCGTCGAGGAGATGAAGGTGGAGAAGTACACCGGCCCCGTGGAGAAGGCGCTCCGCCACGTCGGGGAGAACGCCTTCGAGATGACGCTGGCGAAAAAGGACAACCCGGAGGAGACGTTGAAAGTGCTCTTCACGCGCGCGCCGAAGATCAACCGGCGGGCCGGCGACGAGAAGCCCTCCTTCCTGCAGGTCCTGAACTACCTCAAACGGCACTCCGACGCGGACTACCTCATCTTCTCCCAGGGGATGCTTTACCGCTTTATCCTCTGCAACATGAGCGACGATAAGAACCGCCTCGACCTGCCGCGCCTCGCCCGGGCCATCGGCTGGGATGAGGACGGCGGCGGCGCCGTCCTCGCCGTGGCGGACATCAAGAAGAACAGGAACGTCAAGAAGAGGCTGCGCCGGATGCTCAACCCCCACATGTATCATCTCATCCATCTCATG
>Ga0222698_1000244_pt1 | contig 20666 bp, 22 predicted proteins | sample AntAcemetage1450_FD_179833 | JGI IMG/M metagenome (GOLD analysis project Ga0222698, IMG submission 179833) | Saline water microbial communities from Ace Lake, Antarctica - #1450 | ecosystem: Environmental > Aquatic > Non-marine Saline and Alkaline > Saline | place: Antarctica: Ace Lake...
CCAAACCGGCTCCAATCATAGCACCTACGGCAAAGATAACCTTTATCAGAGCTCCCCCTTCATCCGGGAGGGTCTCAGCTGCAAATACCATCGGTGAAGATAACAACAAAATCGCCGATGCCGCCAGTAGGGTTGATACCCATTTTACTGATTTCCTAAACATTTTTTTCTCCTTTCCTCTTTGATACTTGGTTTTTATTCGTACATCCGGCATAAACACCTTTTGGACATGGCTCTTTTAGAAACCGTTCGTAGTTTTGCAACAGGTATGCCAGTTCTGTTCCCACAAACACCTTTCTGTCTAACATACTGTGATCGTTGTTTATATTATATACTTCTTATGCGGTGCCGGACAGGATTCAAATTTATCCGGTTTAACATTTCATTCAATTGAACAGATAAATTGAACGAAAAGTGAAACGGCAAAGATCATAGGCTATGGATCCTAAAAACTCGGGTTCTTTTTTATACTCACCGGCAGACAAAGTCAACAAAAGCTCACAAGCTTATCAGTTATTTTCATGATTTTTATTGAAAATTAGCATCAAGGTCTGTAGAGTATTAAAATCTTTGTACCCACTGTTTTAAAACTTTCATTTCTGAATGGAAATGCCGACACAAGGGAGGTTGACAATGCAGGAGATACTGACTGTGATAACTTATCTGGTTGTCTGGTTAATCTGCAAAAAGGTTGTAGGTATTCAGAGCGGGTTTGTTACACTTGTCATTTCTCTTGGCGCAGCCGTGTCTGTTTATGTGATTTTCGCCGTCAGGTGGTATGAAGACAGAAAGAATAAGGACAAGTAACCATGAACAAAACAGTGAATGACAACGGCCACAGGCTTTCCCTGACTAATATAAGGATTCCCATCTGGCTGACCATAGCAGCTGTTACCATATTTATCCTTATCTTGGCTTTCACCGTCAACCATGCACGTGAAAAGGACATAGTGGAGCAGTTCAGCCGGCAGCAGATGGCCATTGCCAGGGGGGCAGCCACCGGGATAGAAGATCTTATTTCCAGCGTCGAAAAGAGCATGATAATCCTCTCCAGACTGCCCTCATGCCCCTCATGCCCATGCGACACTGGAATCCAGCCTGAAACCACCAGACAGAGCATAAAGATAATCTATGACAATCTGGGTGGAGCGGTTGAGTTTATAGTAGTAACAAATAAGTCTGGCGTGGTGACAGCCGGATATCCCCCCTCCATTTTTGAAAGAATAACAGATAAAAGCTTCAAAAACATTCCTTGTCTCCGGAAGATAAGAGAAACGGGGGAAACGTATATAGGTGACATGGAACTGACATGGAAGGGAGAGACAGAAAACAGAGTCCAATCTGTAGTCGTCGTCGTTCCGAAATACGATTTGGAGAACAACTTCTCCGGAGCAGTGATGACGGTCCTTTCTCTCTCCGCCATTATTGACCGCTATATCAAAGTCGAGAGCGAGATATCAGGCTGCTGCTGGATAATAAACAGTAGCGGAACCATACTCGTACGCCCAGACAAGACCAATGTCTGCACGGAACTGGAGACACTGGGAAACGCAAAGTCTCTCGAGGGAACACTTCTTAAAAACACCCTTAAGAAGGGAAAAGAGGGCTATGGTGAATACATGTTTCCCGTAGTGCAGGGGGGGGGGGACATTATAGCCTACGCCCCGATTAATGCAGGCTCGGGACGCTGGTTCATCGTAATCGCTACACCTTACAGCAAAACGATTTTATTGGCGCGAAAGGGTTTTGTAAACATCATACTATGGACCCTCGGGCTTATCATTATGGTTATTATGGCCGGCATCTCGATAGCCTACTCCGGCGCAAAGCAACTGCGTCTCAAAGAAGAGCTGAAACGACTCCGGGAAAGGGAGGGGTGGCAGGAGAAACTGCTGAGAGAATCCAGAACAACGGAAGGCATTATTGAAGGATCACCTATTCCCACCTTTGTACTGAACAGAGAACACCACGTTATCCTCTGGAACAGGGCATGCTCGGAACTGACGGGCGTTGACGCCGGCGATATGATAGGCACAGATCGACACTGTCTCCCTTTTTATAAAACTAAAAGACCGACTATTGCTGATATAATTATCGATTACGATATCGGCACTCTCGAAAAATACTATGGCACCAAGAATGTACAGAAATCGGCAACGGTTAAAGGGGCCTACGAGGCCATGGACTACATCGCAAATCTGGGAGGGGAAAACCGACACATATATTTTCTGGCTGCCCCAATATACGATGAGAGCGGGAAAGTCATTGCGGCAATTGAAACCATTCAGGATGTGACTTCGCAGAAAGAAATGGACATCAGGCTGGAGGAATATGCCGAAAACCTCAAGAACGAGCTGGCCGAAAACATCAACCTCCGCAAGAAAATCGAAAATCTGTTCAACTATCTTCAGCCCATCGTAGACAGTCTGCCGGAAAAGATATTTGATATCAACAGCAAGGGAATTATCAATTATGTAAGCCGTGACATGCAAAACAACGGGGAGATAACCTCTCAGAAGTTCGGAGGAAAACACTTCGCGGATTTTGTTGACGAGGAAAACAGGGAGTTTGTTCTGGACAGATGGAAGGATACACAGAAGGGAATATTCACCCCCTACGAAATGACGGTAACCGCAAAGGACGGTTCGAGAAGAGACTTGCTGATAACGCCCCGGCCGGTGAAGGGTACCGAACGTTATATCCTCGTTCAGAGAGATATCACAGAGTTCAAGGCCCTGGAGAAAAAATTCTACGAGAGCCAGAAGCTCGCCGCCATCGGGCAGTTGTCGGCCGGCATAGCCCACGAGATCAGGAATCCCCTTTCCTCAATAAAAATGAGCCTCCAGATCCTGGAAAAACGCATGCAGCCGGAGGGAAACAACTCGAAAAGATTCCAGATTGCCCTGAGAGAAGTCGAACATCTTGAAAAAATCGTTAACGACATACTTGTTTATGCCAAACCTTCCGATCTCATAAAAAAACCCTCGGATTTAGAAAAGATCATCGACCATGCCCTTGCAATGGCCGAAAAATCCGTCTCAGACAAACATGTCCGAGTGGAGATGGACCTTGCGAAAGACATCCCCCCGCTGGACGTAGACCCGGCGATGCTGGAACAGGCGTTTATAAATATCTACCAAAACGCCATCGACGCGATGGATGATGGTGGAAAACTCACCATATCCGCCAGACAGACAAACTGCAGGGTGTTTGTCGAGGTCAGAGATAACGGGTGTGGAATCTCCAGTGAAGACATACCCCATATCTTCAACCCCTTCTTCACAAAGAAAAAATACGGCACAGGACTGGGGCTCACACAGATCAAAAAAATCATGGATCTGCACCAGAGCACAATAGAAATCTCAAGCAAAGAGGGAAAGGGCACCAGTGTCACCATGACCTTTCCGATAAAAGCGCCTCAGCAGGAGGGATAAACACGACATGTCCAAGATTCTTGTTATTGATGACGACAGATCCATTTGCGAAAGCCTGAAACTCTACCTGACAGAGGAGGGGCATGAAGCGTCCACCGCTTCCACCGGCACAGAAGGTTTGAACAAATTTGTAGAAACACAACCCGATGTGGTGATCCTTGACATCAGACTTCCAGACATAGACGGATTCACCGTCCTTGAGGATTTGCGCGAAGACGATGAAAAGGTCAAGGTAATCATGATAACCGCCCACCACAACATGGATACAACGATTAAAGCGATGAAGGAAGGCGCCTTCGATTATATCCACAAACCCATCAACGTCGATGAACTGGACATAGCCATCAGAAAGGCGCTGAACACCATAGGACTGGAAAAGAAGATCAGCGGTCTGCTTATGGAACCATCGCGCGATTTCAAGGTGGGAGATATTATAGGCACAGGCAATGAGATGAAGGAAGTATTCAAGACCATTGGCGTTGCCTCCCAGAACAAGGCAACCATACTGATACAGGGAGAAAGCGGCACGGGAAAGGAGCTGATTGCCAAGGTCATACACTACAACACGTCGAGAGATGAGCCTTACATAGCGGTCAACTGTTCCGCCATAGTGGAGACCCTCCTGGAATCCGAGCTGTTCGGCCACGAAAAAGGCTCCTTCACCGGCGCAATAGCCAGAAAACAGGGAAAATTTGAACTTGCACGCTATGGCACGGTATTTCTGGATGAGATAAGCGAGATGTCCATAAACCTCCAGGCCAAGCTCCTCAGAGTACTTCAGGAAATGGAGTTTGAACGAGTCGGAGGAAAAGACAGTGTCAAGGTAAACGCAAGGATTATAGCCGCAACCAACAAGAACCTCCGAACGTTGGTGAAGGAGGGGAAGTTCAGGGATGATCTTTTCTACCGCGTGAACATCGTGTCCATACACATCCCTCCGCTGAGAGAAAGACGGGAAGACATAGAACCGCTTGTCAAATACCTGCTCAACAAGATAAACAGGGAACTTCACAAACGGATTGCCGGCATTTCAGACAAGATGATGGACACCTTTCTTAAATACGGATGGCCCGGAAATGTCAGGGAACTGGAAAACCTGCTGGTCAGGGCTGCTGTTGTTTCGAAGGGACAGATCCTCGGGAAGGAAGACTTTCCGGACCTAATGGAAGACGCGATCAGCAGGGAAGCTGACAGAGGCATCATCCGTGATGAACCGGAAAGGCCCATGACCCTCGATGAAATAGAAGAAATACACATCAAGAAGGTCATCAGAGAAAACCAAAAAAACAAGGGAGAAATCTGCGAAATCCTCGGAATCTCCCGTCCTACCTTTGAGAGAAAACTGGAAAAATACAACATTACCTTTGAATAAAAGCAATGGGGGATCATCCTGAGACAAGTCAGGATGGCCCCCCATTTAAAATTCAGCTATTAAACATCCATGATTAGAAAAACAGGAATGGTTACCTTTTTTCCTAATGTGCCTCCTCCATCGCCAGTTGTATATAGATCATCGACAACATGATAAAGACCAGGGTCTGGATGGCGGATGTGAAGATCATCAGCACAAAAACCGGAAGCGGAACGAGGAAGGGAACCAGCATCAAGACGATTGCCAGCACGAGATCCTCACCCATGATATTTCCGAACAGACGCACTGAGAGAGAAATCGGGCGTGCGAGGTGACTCACGAGTTCGATGGGCAGCATAATGGGAGTCATCCACCAGACAGGCCCCATGAACTGCTTTATATACTTGAAACCGTGCACCCAAACTCCTACTATATGCGTCAGGACAAACACGACCAGCGCCATCGAGACGGTGGTATTGAGATTACTTGTCGGCGACTCAAACCCGGGGATAATACCCAGCAGGTTGGCGGTGAGAATAAAGAGGGCAATTGTCGCTATCAGAGGGAAGAATTTGAGGCCGGTAGGCCCCATGACATCAAGCATCAGATCCCTGATACCCCCCAGAATCACTTCAAAGACATGCTGCATCCTTCCGGGATATATGCTGAGTCTCCGCGTCGCCAGGAAAGAGAGCAGGGCCAGCAACAACATAATAACCCACGTATACGTCACATGAGGTGGAAATGGGAGTTTACCTAAAAATAAAAAAGGATGCATTTTTCTTTCTGAACCTCCTTAGCGGATTTTTTAAATTCACGCCAATAACCGTTACTATGACATTGATCACAACCAGCGAAAGGCCGAGTAGAAGCCCAAAGACATCGGCCGGAGCCCTGGTTATGACAAAAAAAAGCACAACTCCCGTAACAATAAACCGTATATAATATTTTACCATCATCAAGGGCTTTGCCCGATCCGCGTACTTCATAAAGCTACCCCGCAGATCCCTCGAGAGCCAGTGAAAATTTGCTATACTTATCAGACCTCCCAGCAGCACCCCAAGCGTAAACCTATCCGACAGGAACAGGAAACTAAATATGAGGAGCATACCGAGCAGTACCCAGTTCCCTAACTCAATATTTCTCTGCATGATGGTTTTCTTAATGTCGATCATCGTCTCCGGCCTTGTCCGACCCCTTCTCCTTATCGGGAAAGGTACTTTTTATAAAAAGATAGAAATTCCTGAAGCCAGCGGCAACACCTATCAATAAAAACAGGGGGGTAAAAATATTATCCGTTCCCAGCTTCCTGTCAAGATACAACCCGATCATGAGGCAGCCAAAAATCGCAATAACCATGGCAATGCCAAGGCTCGAAGCATATCCCATCTGGAACATTACCTTCTTTTTGCTGGTCTTATTACCGGTCTTCCCCATCGCCGAACCGCCTATAACACAGTGATTTTGTGAAGTCAAACAATAATAAACAGGAACTGCCGCGTAATGTTGACGGACTTGTAAAAAGCCCCACCATGTTACTTTGCGATACTATCATGAAAAACAAATCGAGGCAATCTAAAGGCGGGGGTTCAAGGATAGAGGTTCACGGTACAACGGTTTTCTAAAATCGACTTTTTGCGAAGCCGTCACAATTTGAATCGCGCATCGACTTTGAACCTGCGCTTGACCGGCATGTTAATAATACCGATAATGCCTGTCTCCCTCGAAATATCCGACAGCGATTTTTCAATCTCATTTTTAGCAGGCGCTATAAATGTAAACCACACATTATATTCATGATCCCTCAGATAATTATGGGTGACACCCCTGTACGAATTGACAACATTCACAAACTTCTCTACCTTGTCGGGGGGCACCTTCGCGGCACACAACGTACTCGAGAAACCAAGATTCCCGGTATCAAAAACAGCGCCTATCCTGCGGATAATACCTTTATTTTTAAGTCCCCTGACACGGTCCAGAGCATCATCCTCATCAATACCAACCCGCGCACCCAGAGTTTTAAACGGCCTCACATTGAGGGGAAAACCCTCCTGTATTATATTGAGAATTTCCCTGTCCAAACGATCCATAATAATTTCAAACTCCACTTTTTCATAACCCGCCACTCAGTGGTATGTAAACTGGTTTATTTTACTGTAATAACATCCTTATTTACTTCCAACGTCTTAGGCCCAATTCCCTTCACCATTGTGATATCCTCTACCTTCGCAAAAGGGCCGTTGGCTTCCCTGTACTGCACTATCCTTTCAGCATACTTTGGGCCAATCCTTTTAAGGTTGACCAGTTCTTCTACTGTGGCAGTATTGACGTTGATCTTTTTTCCCTCATCAGCCAGCGCAGCAGGAATCATCGATATCATAAACAGAATCACAACCAAGAGTACAAGTGTTTTTTTATAATTCTTCATGTATATACCTCCTTAAGTTTAGTGACGGGTTATAAAAAGCGCGGATTATACTGTCCTTGCCTCTACTCCTTTTTAAGCATCTAAAAGATACGACAGGTATCTTTTTACAAACTTTTCACTTTTTCAGAGGTGACCGGTTTTTTTCTTATACTCGATTTCCCGTTACTATTTTCTCAATAACGTAATCCTGCATTTCTATCCTGAGTTCCGGGTATATGGGCAGAGCGATGGTGTGTACTGCGGCGTATTCGCTGTTGGGGAAATCACCGGATTTATAGCCGAGGTATCTGAAACATTCCTGTTTGTGGAAAGGAACAGGGTAGTATATCTCGGTGCCTATGTTGTTTTCTGTAAGGAACTTTCTCAGTTCATCTCTCTGTTCCATGACGGATATGACGTACTGGTTGTAGATGTGGAATTCTCTCTTATAGGTAACTGTAGGATTTTTTACGCCTTCGATATTCAGGTTTCTGTCATAGTATGCAGCGTTTTCCTGCCTCATTAAATGCCACTTATCAAGATGAGGCAGCTTTACGAGAAGGATTGCCGCCTGGATCGGATCAAGCCGGAAATTGCCACCGATCATGGCATGATAATATTTGGGTTCTGCGCCATGGTTTCTGAGTTTCTTCAGTTTTTCATTAATGCCCGCATCGTTTGTGACGACCATTCCGCCATCGCCCATGGCTCCGAGATTCTTACTGGGAAAGAATGAAAAACAGCCCATTGTTCCCATAGTGCCTGCTTTTTTTGTTCCGGTCTTTGATGGATACCTCGCGCCAATTGCCTGTGCGGCGTCTTCAACAACCGGGATGTTGTATTCTCCGGCGATCTCAAGAATCGGGTCCATGTCCGCGCACTGTCCATAGAGATGAACGGGGATTATTGCCTTTACTTTATCAATCTTCCCCTTGTTTGTTCCAAACCAATGCCGCAGGGCGTCCGGGCTCAGATTATACGTATCGGGATCTATGTCCACAAACGCGGGCGTCGCGCCAAGTCTCGCGATAACACCTGCCGTGGCAAAGAATGAAAAAGGCGCCGTAATGACAATATCGCCAGGCCCAATATTCAAGGCCATAAGGGAAACCAGCAGGGCGTCGGTCCCCGAAGAGACTCCCGTTGCGTATTTGGCGCCCGCATATTCTGCGATCTTTGCCTCCAGTTCTTCAACCTTCGGCCCCATTATGTAACGGGTTGAGTCGATGACTTCATTGACGGCGGCTTTTACGTCTTTTTCTATCGTTTGCAATTGAGCGTTTAAATCGAGTAATGGGACTTTCACACTTATTCCTTTTTTCAACTGAGAGAACAACTAAATGAGTGTCACATCTTAACTATTCACAATAATTGACTTTGAAAATCCTTTATATAAAAATGTAACTACCTAATATATAGCATTTTTATCGTCTCTAAAATATTGTATTGTTTTTTTCAGGCCTTCTTCCAGATCTATCTCAGGTTTCCATTCAAGTTTTTCTTTGGCCAGTGTGATGTCGGGCCGACGCTGCATGGGATCATCCGGCGGGAGAGGCCCGTACACAATTTTTGATTGTGAATGTGTCAGATCTATGATTTTCTCGGCCAGCTCGAGCATGCTGAATTCGCCGGGGTTTCCCAGGTTCACGGGGCCGATGAAGTCACCGGAGTTGTCCATCATCCGGATCATTCCCTCTATCAGGTCGTCGACGTAGCAGAAAGATCGTGTCTGGGTCCCGTTACCAAAGATGGTGATGTCTCTATTGTTCAGGGCCTGAACAATGAAGTTGCTGACGACTCGCCCGTCGTTTGGGTGCATTCTCGGCCCGTAGGTATTGAATATCCGGATTACCCTGATGTCGACACTGTTTTGTCGATGATAATCGAAGAAGAGGGTCTCTGCACAGCGTTTACCTTCATCATAGCAAGATCTTATACCGATAGTATTGACGTTGCCCCAGTAGCTTTCAGTTTGGGGGTGGACGGCGGGGTCTCCGTAGATCTCGCTGGTGGAGGCCTGAAGGATCCTGGCGTTTACCCTCTTTGCCAGCCCAAGCATGTGGATGGCGCCCATGACGCTGGTTTTGACGGTCTTCACCGGGTTATACTGGTAATGAATGGGCGAGGCGGGACAGGCCAGGTTGTATATCTGATCCACCTCAAGGAAGATTGGCTGCACCAGATCGTGGCGTATCAGCTCGAAGTTGGGCTTATCAAGGAGATGAATCACATTCTGTTTTCTCCCGGTGAAGAAATTATCCAGACACAAAACGTCATGACCCTCTGCGACCAACCGGTCACAGAGATGTGAACCAAGAAAACCGGCACCGCCGGTAATTAAAATACGATTTTTCATAATTTTATTCCTAAAAGACTGAGGGATTGAACCCTTCTGACAGCTATAACCAATCAGGAGATGATACAACACTATTAACGTACCATTTGTATGTCTTTTTTATGCCTTTCTCAAGGGAAATTTTTGCGTTCCAGCCCTTGTCTTGAATTCTGGAGATGTCAAGCAGCTTCTTCGGGGTGCCGTCCGGTTTTGTGCTGTCCCACTCCACCCGGCCTCTGTAGTCTGTAATCCGCGATATCATTTTCGCAAGTTCCTTTATGGTTATGTCTTTCCCGGCGCCGATATTGATAAATTCCCCCGTGCTTTTCGCATCGTAATTTTCCATGAGAAGGACGGCGGCAGTAGCCAGATCGTCCGCGTAGAGAAATTCTCTCTGCGGCGCTCCGGTTCCCCACAGGGTGACTCTGTCGGAGTGGATACCGAATCCAGCAAGGTGTTTTGTGATCAGCTTCGGGTCATCGGTTGAATCCGCTGGAAGATTATTCCCGAACCTCTCAAGGTCGCGCGCGATGGCGTCGTAATCTTCCCGGAAAAGGAGCCCGGCCAGGTGGAATCTGCGTATCAGGGCAGGCAGGACGTGCGAGGTTTCAAGATCGAAGCTGTCTTCCGGACCGTAGAGATTTGTGGGCATAACGGATATAAAATTTGTCCCGTACTGCTCGTTGTAATACCGGCACAGCTTTATCGCTGTTATCTTCGCTAGGGCATAGGGTTCGTTCGTCGGCTCCAGCTCCGATGTCAGAAGATATTCTTCCTTCAGGGGCTGCGGGGCACTTCTGGGATAGATACAGGAGGAACCGAGGTTCAGGAGTTTTTTGACTCCATACGCGCGGGAGGCGTGGATAACGTTGGCCGCTATCATTGTGTTCTCATAAATGAATTGTGCCTTGTATGTGCTGTTGGCAAGAATCCCGCCGACTTTTGCAGCGCACAGAAAAACATATTCGGGCCGCTCCTTTTCAAAAAAGTCTTCGACATCCTGCTGTCTTGTGAGGTCAAGTTCCTCATGGGACCTGCAGATGATTCTCTTGCACCCGTCCGTTTCAAGCCTTCTTCTGATGGCGGAACCCACCATGCCGCGGTGGCCGGCGATGTAGATTTTGAGGTCTGTCTGGTTCATTTGGTGTATCCCTTATCCTTTCACCATAACGATCCTCTGCTTTGTTCAATATGACAACCTTTTGAGGTTTTTCACGAAAATGTTAATAATTTAAGATGCGTTCCATTGTGTATACCACTCTATGAATCTTCTTATTCCCTCTTCTATCGGCGTTGAGGGCTTGAACTCTGTGGCATCCACCAGGTCATCTATGTCGGCAAAGGTTGCGGGAACATCTCCCGGCTGGATAGGGAGGAGGTTTTTCTCTGCCTTCATCCCGAGCGTGTCCTCGATGGTTTCGATAAATTTTACAAGTTCAACGGGGTTGTTGTTCCCGATGTTATATATCCTGTATGGTGCGAAACTCGTTCCGGGGTCCGGTCTGTCACCGCTCCAGTCCACATCCGGCACCGGAATCCGGTTCATTACCCTGACAATACCTTCTATTATATCGTCTATGTAGGTGAAGTCTCTCTTCATCCTGCCATGATTATAGACGTCTATCGGCTTCTTGTTAAGAATGGCGTCCGTGAAAAGAAAGAGGGCCATGTCGGGTCTTCCCCAGGGACCGTATACCGTGAAGAATCGCAGACCGGTGCATGGGATTTGGTAGAGAGCCGCGTAGGAGTGCGCCATGAGTTCGTTCGCTTTCTTCGTGGCGGCGTAAAGACTTACCGGATGATCGACGTTATGGTGTACTGAAAAGGGCATCGCCGTATTCGCGCCGTAGACGGAACTGGACGAGGCAAACACAAGGTGCGAAACTTTTGCATGGCGGCAGCCTTCGAGAATATTTAGGAAGCCTGCAAGGTTGCTCTCCACATATGCATGCGGATTTTCAAGGCTGTAGCGCACTCCCGCCTGAGCGGCCAGATGGACAACGCGGTCGAATACGTGATCGGTGAAAAGCTTCTCCATCCCATCCCGGTCAGACAGATCAAGGCGAACAAAACTAAATTTGTCGAACGGCTTCAGGATATCAAGACGTGCCTCTTTTAAACGTACATCATAGTAGCTGTTAAGATTATCAAGACCGACAACGCTGTAACCGTCATTGAGGAGACGTCTGCACAGATGAAAACCTATGAAACCTGCCGCGCCGGTAACCAGAATACAGTTTTTAATGTTTAATTTTGAATTTTTAATTGGAAAGCTCCGCATGATATAGCTCCGCCCCCTGAATTACATCAGGAGGAAAACAGTAACATGAACAAAGTTACATAAGGGTTTCTGCACCGTCATAATACACTCCCTGCATCAAGTACAGGGAAAAGCAGCCTGTCTTCTTTTCTCTTTTTTTCACACTATAAAAATGCCGTCAGGGTTGCGTCTATATCTTCATCAGTGTGCGCGATGGAAACGAAAGAGGCCTCGAATTGTGAAGGGGCAACCATTACTCCTCCCTCCAGCATCTTTCCGAAATGGTGTGAAAAGAGCTCTGTATCGCTCTTCTTGGCCGAGGCAAAGTCGATAACGTCTTCCGGGGTGAAGAAGAGTGTATACATGGAACCCACCCGGTTTATCCGGTGCAAAACCCCCTTTTTTTCAAGTATGCTCTTGATTCCGGCACACAGGCGCGTGGTTTTCTCTTCAAGCGCGTCGTACACGCTGGTTTTTTGCAGGCAGTTGAGGGTCGCGATACCCGCTGCCATGGCCAGAGGATTGCCTGAAAGCGTGCCGGCCTGGTAAACCGGTCCTGCCGGGGCCAGTTTTTCCATTATATCTCTCCTGCCCCCGAACGCACCAACCGGAAGACCGCCTCCGATAATCTTTCCGAGACATGTCAGATCCGGTTCGATGCCGGCAATATTCTGAAAACCGCCATATGTCAGTCTGAAACCGGTGATCACCTCGTCAAATATCAGGAGAATGTCCCTCTCGGTGGTAATTTCACGCAACCCTTCGAGAAACCCTGGAACCGGTGGAACAACGCCCATGTTTCCGGCAACCGGCTCAACGATGACACACGCGATTTCATCACCATACCGGTCTATAGCTAACTTCACCGCTTCGATATCGTTATAGGGAGCAGTAATCGTCAGTTTCGCGACCTCTTCAGGCACACCGGGACTGCCAGGTATGCCCAGTGTCGCAACACCAGATCCTGCCTTCACCAGAAGAGAATCGGCATGACCGTGGTAACACCCCTCAAACTTTATGATCCTGTCTCTTTTTGTATATCCACGGGCAAGCCTGATCGCACTCATTGCAGCTTCGGTTCCGGAACTGACCATCCGCACCATATCGATCGATGGAATTGCATCGACAACAAGCCTCGCCATCTCGATTTCCATCTCCGTCGGAGCGCCATAACTTGTGCCTCTCTCCGCGGTCTGCCTTATCGCGTCCACTACTGCAGGGAAGGCGTGCCCAAGTATCATCGGTCCCCATGATCCGATGTAATCTATATATTCCCTTCCATCAGCATCGTACACCTTCGAACCTGAAGCTCTGTTTATAAATACCGGATCGTATCCGACCGACCCGCAGGCGCGCACGGGACTGTTCACGCCACCCGGAATGTATTTCTGCGCTTCATGGAAAAGTGATCTGGATATATCCATCTAAAAATACTCCATACTGCTCTTTTTGAATTCCTCGAGACTCCTGAGGATTTTGTATTTCCCGATTCCTATGGCTGAAGAGACACCTGCTACAAATTCATCTATTCTGTCTTTCCCAGAGGTTTCTTCCGGATCTCCCCCGGCCAGATGCACCATAGTGAAGAGATTATATACGCCGTCAAGGGCAGGCGTTCTTTCGTAACAATGCGTTATCTCCCTGTAAGACGCGAGGAGGGATCCTGCTTCTTCACACTTCTCTTCCGGAACGGCCCAGACGACCATGGCATTCTCAGAGAAACCCGCACTGCGGTGTCTCAGCACCGCTCCGAATCTGCGCATGATCCCTTCTTTTTGGAACCTTTTCAGGACATCGATAACATCGCTCTCCTTTATCCCGATTCTTTTACCGATGATATCATACGGCCTTTTACCAAGGGGAATATCTCCCTGCACCTGCTCTGCGACTCTTTTTTCCATATCTGTCATTACAGCCATAATTCACTGCTTTCCGATTGATCATTTTCCGTGATCATCTTCCGCTTCCGCAGTTTTCATACCACATGCGGACATTTTTTGACAAATATTTCTTGACAATCGTTATCTTCACCATTAGATAGAGCAAGCTGTTTTTTCATGTTAATCCTATTCCGGCGAATAAAGAGAGTCTGGAGCAGGATCGTATCATGAGAAAACGGGCAAATCATATACAGGAGGTATTTTATTATGAGAAAATCTTTAAAAGGCATCACCATTTTCATGATCAGTATGGGGCTTCTGCTCGTAACCGCCGCTATCGCAGTCGCGGCTGAGGCTTCGCCTGACACCATCGCCAACAACAAGGCACTGATAGTCGCGTGCAGTGTTATTGCCGCTGCTATTGTTATGGGAATAGGAGCGCTTGGTCCTGGCCTGGGAATGGGGCAGGCAACCGGTGGTGCTTCAAACGCAGTCAGCAGAAACCCGGATGCTCAGGGTAAAATTATGCTTACCATGCTGGTCGGTATGGCCATGACAGAATCCATCGCTATTTACGCACTGGTGGTGGCACTGGTTATAATCTATGCTAACCCGCTGCTCAAATTAATAGCCGGATAAAACGCACTTGAAAGACTTTATCAGGAAAGGGAAGGAACGAATAAAAAGTGTTCCTTCCCTTTTTTTATTCTGAGACCTTTGCGCGCAGGGTTTTTTTCTCAGACTGGATGTGTTTCAGTCTAAGCACTTTTTCCTTTGCCTTCTTTGATCGTCTTCTCTTCTGCCGTCTTATCTTCTCAATCTTCTGACGTTGCAGACTTGCTTTCCCCCTCTTTATTCGCTCTATTCTGTCAAGCAGTATGCGTCTCGCAAAAAACCGGTTCTGTTCCCGGGAGCGCCCCTGCTGACATTTTACCGAAAGCCCGGTCGGAACATGCATGAGAAACACACAGGAGGATGTTTTGTTTACCTTCTGCCCCCCGGGGCCGGATGCCCTGATAAAGGTCTCGAGAAGGTCTTCCTCCTTTACTCCCAGTTCCTCCATGCGCACAGAAAGTGTGCCTTCTTTTCTCTGTGATACACTCATGTCTTGATAATATTCCACCAGCACCACTGGATGTCAAGATATTTGATTCTTCTCCAATTTAGTTAGAGAAGAGGGTTCAATCCCAACTCGCCGGGACAGGGATCAGGGATTGAATTTCCTTCTCCTTGACACGTTTTTATATATTTGTCTATAGTAGCAGTATCATGTTCAGCGCCTGTCTTATAAATAACCCCTCATCCGATCCCGGGGTCTATGTAAAATTCAAGTACAGAAGTGAAGCTGCCCTCTTCGACATCGGGGAAATATATCGACTTCAGCCGAGACAGATCCTCAAGATTAGATATATCTTTGTCTCTCACACTCACATGGATCATTTTATCGGCTTTGATCATCTCCTGAGAATCTGCCTCGGAAGAGACATGCATATCTCCCTTTTCGGCCCTCCCGGGTTCAGAAAAAATGTGGAGGGAAAACTGGCCGCTTATACATGGAATCTTGTCCGGAACTATACAAACGATTTTTTACTCAGGGTAACGGAGGTCTCCGAAACACAGATGACAACAACAAATTACAGTTGTCGTGACGGGTTCAAGCCTGAGTCGGGTGACACCGGCAGATTTGACGGCATATTGACCGACAATAGCAACTTCACGGTAAACGCGACCTTCCTCGATCACAAGATCCCTGTACTTGCCTTCGCACTGAAGGAACAAAAACACGTGAACATAATGAAGAACGTCCTGGAAGAAACAGGACTGCCCCGTGGCGACTGGCTTGTAGATCTGAAAGACGCTGTCCGCAGGGGCGATTCGGACGACGTACCTGTAAAAGTACGGTGGAGGGGAGGACGGGAGAAAACAGTTCCGCTGGGCAAACTGAAAAAGATCACACGGATAACCGAAGGTCAGAAGATTTCGTACATAGCAGACACCGTTTACAGCATCGATAATGCGCGGAAGATCGTGAAACTGGCAAAAGATTCCGACATAATCTTTATAGAAGCACCCTTTCTGGAAGAGGATCTGGAAACTGCGACCGAGAAATATCACCTTACCGCGAGGCAAGCCGGGTATCTCGCCGGAATGGCAGGGGCAAAGCATATTCGCATCTTTCACCTTTCGCCAAAATATAAAGGGCGCGAATATCTCCTGGAAAACGAGGCTCTGGACACCTTCAGATCTTCTCTATCTGGAAGCCCTCAAGCTTGATGGCTACAGAGCGCTGGAGCATATCTATGGATATCACGAATTCCGACGAGTTAGAGCGGCGGTAATCAGCCTGTACGACAACTCCCTCTATATCCTTGAAGGGACCATCCGTTATCCTCGCCCTTTCCCCCTCCTTCGGATATATGTGAGACTGTATCTCCACATCCGAAGCTATCAGGCGCTTGATCGCATCTATCTGCGAATCAGGGACCTGCAACGGCTCGTAACTGTCCGGTTTGCCCAGCATCCTTACCACACCGGGAGTGGAGAGAACACTAATCTTTCTCTCATTTGTGTATTCAGTAAACTCCACAAAGAGATAACCGGAAAACATGGGAATCATTATCTTCTTCCTTCTGTCTTTTCTCCGGCTCCACACCTCTATTTTTGGGAGAAAAGTCTCCACAGATCTCTGAACGAGCCCGGCATATACCTTATCTTCAAAACGACTCTTTGTGTAGACCGCGTACCAGGGCATATCAATTTTTTCTCCTTAAATATGTGACAACATCTTCACCCTTCCGGCAGACCTGTTCAATCTCCAGCGAGATGGAATTATCCATCCGCGATATCTCCAGATCGCCTACCGCTTCTATTCCCCTGCCCAGTATCTTTGGCGCAGTGATGACAATGATCCTGTCAAAAAGATCTTCTCTTACAAAGGAAGTGATGATGCCCGCACCCCCTTCTACAAGCAGTGAAGATATCTGCCTTCTTCCAAGCTCAATCAGCAGTTTCTTCAGATCCAGAGCACCTGTGCTATCCTCGTTGATAGTCAGTGTCTCGATCCCTCTTCTCTTTACGATGGACAGCCTGTTATTCCCGCGAAGGGATCCCGTGATAATCAGCGTCTTCGCGACATCCTGATTATCGAGGACACGCGCGCCGGGCGGGATTCTCAGTGTGGAATCAAGAACAATCCTCAGGGGATTTCTTCCCCTCACCAGGCGAACCCGAAGGTCGGGATCATCCGCGACAACGGTTCCTATTCCGACCAGTACCGCGTCATGCAGGCCCCTCAACCTGTGCGCGAATCTGAGAGAAGGCTCTGAGCTTATCCACCGGGAATGACCGGTTGATGAAGCTATCCTTCCGTCAAGGGTCTGGGCGTATTTCAGCGTGACAAAGGGTATCCCGGTTCTCATGAACTTGAAAAATTTTTTATTCAGATTCTTACACTGTTTTCCAAGAACACCCACTTCTGTTTCTATACCGTGGTCATTTAATATAGAAATTCCTCTGCCGGAGACAAGGGGGTTGGGATCAACGGTTCCAATGACCACCCTTGATGCCTTTGCTTCGACAATTTTGTCAACACAGGGAGGAGTTTTTCCATAGTGGGAACAGGGCTCCAGTGTAACATAAAACGTTGCTCCTTCAACGGGTTCGGACATATCATTGATTGCGTTAACTTCCGCGTGTGCCCCTCCGAATTTCCTGTGATAGCCCTTCCCTATTACCTTTTCATCCCTGACAATAACAGCACCCACCATGGGGTTGGGACTTGTCCACCCCTCACCCCTGCGCGCAAGTTTCAGGGCCATTTTCATATAATGTTCGTCAGTCATGATCTTACACCCGGATAATTAAAGACTGCTTTTTTGCAACTGTATCAATGTCTAATATTGAGTGAAAATATATCTGTGAATTGTATACTATACGGCGTGTACCATGTAAAGGTCTTTGACCTCAACCATCTGTTTACCAGCTCTCCCAAATATGCTATATACAAACAATAGCTCGCAGAAAAGGAGATACATATGAAAGGAATCGTTCTCGCGGGGGGACTCGGCACCAGGATGCACCCACTTACAAAAGTCACCAATAAACATCTGCTTCCAATCTATGACAAACCCATGATCTATTACCCGATCACTACCCTGGTGAATGCCGGGATAGAGGAAATACTCATCGTAACCGGTGGAAATAATGCGGGTGATTTCCTGAAGCTGCTGGGGAACGGAAGAGCTTTTGGACTCAGGCACCTTAATTACGCTTATCAGGAGGGCGAAGGGGGTATAGCAGCCGCCCTGAGCCTGGCAGAATTCTTCGCCGATAATGGTAAAATAGTTGTTATGCTCGGAGACAATATCATTGAAAAGAATATTAAAAGAGCAGTCGAAGACTTCGGGAAGCAGAAGGAAGGTGCCAAGGTGCTGCTCAAGAAGGTCCACGACCCGCAACGGTTTGGCGTTCCTACATTCGAGGATGGCAGGATAGTCGGCATCGAAGAGAAACCCTCAGATCCTGCGTCTTCATACGCGGTTATCGGCATATATATGTATGATAACACGGTCTTTGATTTCATAAAAACACTGAAGCCCTCGGACAGGGGCGAGCTGGAGATAACCGACGTGAACAACTATTACATAGACAGAGGAACCATCACCTATGATATCCTGGATGGCTGGTGGACAGATGCGGGGACCTTTGAATCCCTTCAGTACGCGGGGAATATGGCCGCAAAGACCGGGGCCAATAAAATGTAGGAAACTACAGCCAGCAAACAAAATGAAATGTAATCGTTTACAGTTTATCCCGACGAGTCGGGATTCACGGTTGAAAGAGAACAGTGAATTAGAATCAATATCCAGAATACTTCAACCGTTGGGCCTTGTTCATCATTTTATAGCTTATTGAAACAGCTGTGAACTGTAAACCGATAACCGTGAACGGCTATAGTAAAACAAACAGGCAGGGGGAATCGCTTTATGATTAAAGGGGTAAAAGTCAAAGTATTGAAAGTTATACCGGATGAACGTGGAAGGTTGATGGAGATACTTCGCCGTGATGATGAAATGTTTAAGGGGTTCGGTCAGGTTTACATGACAACCGCCTACCCGGGTGTGGTAAAGGGGTGGCACTACCACAAGAAGCAGTACGATAACATGGCCGTGGTAAAGGGTACCATGAAGATCGTCCTGTGTGACGGGAGAGAAGACTCCCCGACATACAGAGAGGTGAACGAGTTTTTTGCCGGAGAGCACAACCCCATCCTGATACACATACCGCCCTACGTATATCACGGGTTTAAATGCGTCTCACAGGAAGAGGCCATTGTTGTCAACACGCCCACCGAGACATATAACTACGAAGAACCGGACGAATTCCGCGTTCACCCGCACGACAATGATCTGCCTTATGACTGGGGAAGAAACGACGGATAGTTGAATTGGTGGGGCGCTTGGCTCATCAATTCACAGTCTAAAATTATTTAAGGTATGCGTCTATCGCTCTGGCTGCCTTTTTTGCGGCGCCCATTGCCATGATAACAGTTGCTGAACCTGTAACTATATCTCCGCCCGCATAGACCCCTTCCCTGCTGGTCTTGCCGGTTTCTTCGTCGGTCACAACAATGTAGCCCCGTCTGTTTGTCTCCAGACCGGGAGTTGTAACAGGAATAACAGGGTTGGCGTTTGTTCCGATGGCTACCACCACCATATCCACGTCCATCACAAACTCGGATCCCTCTATGGGAACAGGCCTGCGCCTTCCGGAATCATCAGGTTCACCCAGCTCCATCCGGATGCACTTCATCTGTTTTACCCAGCCATTTTCGTCGCCGATATATTCTACCGGATTGGTAAGGAGTTTGAATTGCACACCCTCTTCTTTCGCGTGATGAGCTTCCTCCGCCCTCGCCGGCATCTCAACCTCTGTCCTGCGATAAACCACTGTGACATTTTCAGCACCGAGACGCAGAGCTGTTCTCGCGGAGTCCATCGTGACATTGCCGGCACCGAGGACCGCCACATTTTTCCCGCGCGCTATGGGTGTATCATACTCGGGAAATCTGTATGCCTTCATCAGATTGGATCTTGTGAGGTACTCGTTGGCAGAATAGATCCCGCTCAGGTTTTCTCCCGGTATATCCATGAAAACAGGCGCGCCAGCACCTACACCCAGGAATACCGCGTCGAATCCCTCGTCGAGGAGATCATCAACCGTTTTCCCTCTTCCAATGACAGCATTTGTGACAACCTCAACCCCCATCTTCTCAAGGTATGATATCTCGGCATCAACGATGTCCTTGGGGAGACGGAATTCGGGAATTCCATAGATAAGGACTCCCCCGGCCTTGTGCAATCCCTCGAATATAGTGACCTTATGCCCACATTTTACAAGGTCCCCGGCAACTGTAAGCCCGGCTGGACCGGAACCAACAACCGCCACTCTTTTGCCCGATGACGCGGGAATTTCAGGAATCTGAACAGCGCCGGCATTGCGCTCATAATCAGCGACAAAACGCTCGAGTCTTCCTACGGCAACCGGTTCCCCTTTTTTGCCCAGTATGCACTGACTCTCACACTGGCTTTCCTGGGGACATACCCTGCCGCAAATGGCGGGAAGACTGTTTGTATCCTTGATCTTGCGCGCAGCGCCGATAAAATCTCTCTCGGTAATCAGTTTTATGAATTCGGGAATATTAACATCCACGGGGCATCCCGTTATACATAGAGGTTTCTTACACTGCAGGCATCTGCCAGCTTCAATTACAGCCTGTTCTTCGGTATAACCAAGAGGAACCTCATCAAAATTCGTGCTGCGCACTTTCGGGTCCTGCTCCGGCATCATCTGTCTCGGAATCTTTTCCTTTTTACTCATGACATCTGCACCCCTTTCTGGCTTCCTCTTCTTCACCATTATACATCCTGAGGCGGTTCGTCAGGAGATCAAAGTCCACATCATGCCCATCAAACTCGGGACCGTCGACGCATGCAA
>Ga0222698_1000247_pt1 | contig 20497 bp, 17 predicted proteins | sample AntAcemetage1450_FD_179833 | JGI IMG/M metagenome (GOLD analysis project Ga0222698, IMG submission 179833) | Saline water microbial communities from Ace Lake, Antarctica - #1450 | ecosystem: Environmental > Aquatic > Non-marine Saline and Alkaline > Saline | place: Antarctica: Ace Lake...
AGCATCATCCACATGGCACGGACGTAATCGCCGGCAAATCCCCAGTCGCGTTTCGCGGCCAAGTTGCCGAGCGCAAGACGATCCTGTTTTTCTGCTTTGATCATCACTGCCGCCCTAGTAATTTTCCGCGTGACGAACTCTAAGCCGCGCCGTGGCGATTCATGATTGAACAGAATACCGGAGCAGGCGAACGTGCCGTAGCTGCGCCTGTGAACCTCAACGAGGCGGTGTCCCGCTGTCTTGGCTACTCCGTAGGGTGATTGCGGGTTGAACGGCGTTGTCTCACTTTGCGGCGTCTCCAGTACCTCTCCGAACATTTCAGAGGATGACGCCTGGTAGAATCGCGCATCGGGCTGGATCATCCGAATGGCTTCCAGCAATCGGCCAACTCCGCCGGCCACGATATCGTTTACCTTTTCCGGTTGCGACCATGAATCAGGGACAAACGACATAGCTCCCAGGTTGTAAACTTCATCGGGCTGCGCCGTTTCGACGGCCCTAATCAGAGACACCATATCGCCCAGGTCGCCACTGATAAACTTCACCTTGTCGATAAGGTGCGCGATCCGCAACGTTGACGGCGTGGACGTTGGACGCACCAGCCCATAGACCTGATAGCCTTTTCCGAGCAAAAACTCCGCAAGGTACGAGCCATCCTGTCCGGTGATCCCGGTAATCAGTGCGGTTTTTATCATGCTCCACCTTCCTTGCCGGCCAGCAACGCGGCCTTGATTTCCGCTAACGCGCCGTTGAGGTATCCTGGAAAAATCTTGTCATACCCATCTTCGCCGTCGCGGTGCCTACCGTAAACGACAGCCTTTGCGTAGTGTTCAAGTACGTCAATCGCCGCAACTCCGTTGGAGGTACACAGCACGTTGCGGATGTGGACGTCCGTTATGGTCTCGTACTTCTCAGCCACGGCTTGGTACGCCTCAACAATTTGTGGATAGATGACATCCACGGTGGGGTACTCCATCCCGAAGTACGTGAGGTTGCACAAGTTGACCGCGGGGTCGGTGTCTGTCAGGTCCACGTTACCATCGAGCACCCAATTTCTCTGTACACCGCCGTACCCGAGAGTGTGACGCCGACCGCCGTAGGCAAGCCCCGAGTGTGTGAGATACCCGACCAGATTCTCAGAGTAGAAGCGAGTATTCACGCAACAGTAAATGTCACGCTTCATGGTGGGGTCGGTGGACGACGGGGCTTCGCCGATCTTTTTGACGTTGTTATAGAATCGCCGGAGATACTTGTCGACCGGCTGAATGGACACCACCGTACCCACCGAACTTGCAGCACCGGACTCTTCCAGTGACGGGAACTCAACAATCAACAAGGGGCTGATTCGTGAGAATACGTTGAGGACTTCAAACAGTTCTTTGGGCGGATAGTATTCCAGAACATTCAGCGCAACAATGACATCAATTCGGTTTACCGAATATTGCAGCTTCAAGAAATCGAAGATGTCCATCTTGTGAGATGTCAGCACCACGTTGGGTGTTCCATTTTCAAGCAACATGTCACGTTGTAGCTCCCACCGTGCGGGTACAGACTCCATGCTCCACACCATGCTGTTATTGATTTCTTCGGCAATACGTTGACTGAAATACCCGGCATTACTCCCCAGGTCCATCACCACAGAGTTTGCGGGGATGTGCGGTTTGATTGTGTTCCATCGGCCGTCGCAGTCACGCCAACCTGGATAAACGATTTCACCTTTGACACGAACATCCTGGTAGATGTCGCCGTAATGCTCGGTTGGTTTCAAGTGGTTCATTATTGTGCCTTCCATATGTACGTCGGCCCCTGTGCGTATCCAATTGGACCAGCGACCCTTATGTACCCTAGCGGCCCGAGCAGCCGTGATATTTCTTCCGCCTCTGCATTCGGTTCCTGATCCCACCCGATTGAACATTCGCAAACGATGACGGGCTTGTGTTTTTTAATTGCTTCCATCCCCGATTGCAGAGCAGCAACTTCATCGCCTTCGATATCAAGTTTGATAAGGCCGATGTTTGAAACGTCGGCCAGCAGGTCGTCCAAACGGGCGCATGGCACCGTTATTGTTCGCCCTGATAAATTGACATCCGACGCCACTTGCCCCGCCTTCGGCAATTGCGAACGTCCCATGTTGATATCACCGGCAAGCCACATTTCAATGCTTGTCGCGTCACTATCCACAATGGCGAAGCTTTTCACTTCCCACCGTTTTCCTATAGGAGCGTTTTGAACAAGATTCTTTTTGATCAAGTCGGCAAGAGCCGGAATTGCCTCAATTGAAACAAGTTCAAACGACGGACATTCAGCAGCAAAAAATACTGAGTGGTTGCCGATGTTCGCGCCCACATCAACGTAAGTTCCACCGATACACATATTCCTAATCACTTGCAGCTCTTCGAGTTCGTAGAACGTCTGGGCGATTGTGATTGACTTGAATACGATCTCGTTTTCAGCCCAGCCTTCGAGCGTGTAATTTTTGCCTTCGTGTGTGATTGTCACGACGTTTCGTTTTTCGTCTTCTTTGTGGAAAGAAAACGTTAGATTCATGTTCAACTCGGCCACTTCCAGACGGTCAATGAAAAACCTGTCTCGGTTATGTGACCGTCCGTAGGATGTTTCCAGATCAGAACCTTTCACCCAATAATCGAAACTTTGTTTTGCGAAACCTCGCAGGTGCTCAGGATCGGTCCAGACCGCTTCGGGATAAGCCGCGCTCGGCGACTGCACGAACATATGACCGCCGGGCTTACACACTCGAATCATTTCATTGATCGCGCCGACGCAATCGGGCATGTGTTCGAGGATATCAATTGCAAGAATTTCATCAAAGGTGTCGTCGGGGAACGGCCATGGAAAGCGGGAGAGATCGTGTACAACGTTGTTCCCAAAATCCATTAAGTCAGCATTCACAATGTCATATTCAGCGAGCCCCGGAAAACGCCCTACTATTTCAGCATTGCCGCTTCCCAGATTCAAACATTGTTTGCTCATGACTGGCCTTTCGTCATGGCCTTCGGCTGTGATGATGTTCAACACATCACGCATCCGGTGCATGTAAGTATGATTCCGCCGTACGTGTTCGAAACACTTACGACGTTTTTCCTCACGCTCCGCGTCGTGTTCCAAATAGTAATCAATCAATTTCTTCAACTCGGAAAAGTCTGTTAGTTTACCCTGTTTGTTATCGAACGTTGTAAGCAAATCGCCGGGGAAGAATCTTTCGAGCCCTGGAATCATTGGTGCGATAAGGAACCCACCGCGGCCCGTCGTCTCGAAGTACCTATCACTCCAATAATTAGGAACCCAGATACTGTCACCGATGGCAATCTTCGCGCTCGCATATAAATCATTCAGGTCTTGATTGCGTGCGTCACGCCCATCTACCCACATTTGAAACCGATCACCATAAGTATCTTTCAGCCATTCAATCAAACGTTGGCGGAACGGCCACTCCCTAGGATAGTGTTTGTAAGAACCGACAAAAACAATGTCCGCTTTCATCTCTTCCCGCGGGATGCCGAATGTCGCCTCAGAGTGCAGAATCCCAGGTGACAAATGATAGTGATTGATTCCCCTGGCTTTGAAGAAGTCTTGATGTCCACCATCGGCGGTGAATACAAAGTCCGTCGCCCAAAATGGATTGTCGAGTCTAATGTCAGCTTCACGAGCAAGGCCGACATAAAGATCAAGATGCAATGACGCCGTGGTGATCCCCGCTTCTTTCAGTTGAGACAGCAACCATATACCATCATGATCGCCGGCCGAATTCATCCCCCATGTACGGGTATAAAACCAAAGGTCACAATCTAGCGAGCGTTTAAAAATATCATCAACGGTGGGGGATGCAATGTTATCCAAATCCCGTTCTTGAATTGCAACAACGGTGTGGCCGAGTGCTTCAAGGCTTTTCTTGATATGAACTTCGGTGCAATGTCTGTGAAGAAAGTTCCCGACGTAAGCGATTCGTAGTGGGTTTTCCGTTATCAGTGAAAAATAATCATTCATCGAAAATCATCCTCTTGATTGCAGGAAGCATTCGTTTCCAACTAATTGCGTCGGCCATTCGGTTTGCAAGTTGTGATTCGACTCTAATGTCTCGGCCCGCCCAATTGTCAATCGTTGCTGCAATGATTTTCGGTGACTGCTCGGCAATTTCAACGGTTCGGCGAAGTTTAAAAGGCTTCACACTTCGAGGGGCAAATAGCCAGTGTGGCGGTAAAATTGTGTTCTGTGGAATCATATCAGTCATCAGCACAGGCAACCCACACGCAAGGGCCTCGTTCATCGGCAGGGACATTCCCGCGTAACGACGCGGGTGTAAAAAGATGTCGCCCTCTGTCCAATTGTCTTCCGGGTTGTCCTTGCATGACACGTCCACAGTCACACGCGGATCCGTGATTTGTGGTATCTCCTGAATGGATCGAAGAATGAAACGAACATCTTGGTTTTTCACAAGCGGGATCGCGGCAAGCAGCGCTTTCACGCCGCCGCGATCTTCTATCAAATGAGGGTGACCGAGAACGGAAACAAACGTCTTAGCCTCTGTCCTTTCACGATACACAAACCGGTCACGATCGATCGGCATGGGGATAAATGTTGCGCTGCCTTCTTCTCGATGAATATCTGTCATGTGCCAGTTGACGGGCATCCACAACACATCCGCACGGCCGGGGAGCGGATTGTCAAGGTACTCATAATCCACCATCATTATCGTACGGATTCCGCGTTTCCGCGCCATGTCGAACAACGCCCAATTGTAGGGCGTTTCGAATGTCACGATCACGTCAAGGTCTTCCATCCATGATTCAAGGAGTTCATTGGGTAGGCATGGATCAACGCTGTATCGTACTATCTCAGGATTGATTCCTGGGAACGCTTCAAGATTGATCGGGTCGTGTCCGACATCGATGATGATGGACTTGTCCGGTTTGATGTACTTGTAAAAGTCTTGGCTAATTCGTGCCAGGCCACCATGATCGGCCCTCAATATCATACCGAGTCGGGGCGTATCGGTTAGTGATAAACGACGTGGCGCGAGCACGATTTCAACTTTGGGTTTGGCTTTAACCTCAACTGACAGCGGCTCAGTCTTTGAATCTTTAGCTGAGTGGCTCTTTCGCTGCCAACGAACACGGCCCCCGCGCCGACTGGTCCGCGGTTCAACGGGCGGTTTCTTTTTTTCCCAACGGACCCCTGCGCCGTTGGGTCCGCGCTGACTGGTTCGTTCAGTTGGTATTTCTTTCTTCTTCCAGCGAACACCGCCGATGCTTGATTTGCGATTGGTCCGCGGTTCTATGGATGGTTTCTTTTTCGGGAGCGGCTTTTCAGCAAGGTCACTAGTACGAGCGTTATCAAAAATGTTTCTGTTCCATGTGACCGGAGCTATCGGCGACGGATCAAGGTGTTTGTGTTTCCAATCATGCCACGCTGCGATCTCTACAATACGGTTAGTCGTATAATCACCGATGCTGTCGGGGTCGATGTGTTCACGATAACACACAAACTCGTCCTGGGCGACTTTGAAAATTGCGCCGGCGCGTTGCAACCGGCACCACAGATCGAAGTCTTGCGCGGGCCCTTTTTGCGTGTAACCGCCGATTGATAAAACCTGATAGCGATACATCATCACGGTCGGGTGAGCCACGCACCAGGGCTGCGCTTCAATTGCGACGGCTGGATTCAACGCCAACACGTTCGTTGGCTTGCCACTCAACAAAGACATCTGGCCAGACACCACATCGGCGTCGACCATCATAGGCAACTGTAACGCCAGCCGCCCATCGGGCATGATATCATCGGCGTCGTGCCGAGCAATGATGTCGGCCCGTGCCGCACGAATGCCGACGTTCAACGTCTCACTAATTCCACCCTGAAGTTTGTGAAGTAGTACGACGACCGAAGGGTTCTCAGCCGCGATCCTGTCTAATTCGAGCAGTGTGTCTTGACGGTCGGAACCGTCGTCAACAATCACCAACTCGAACGCCACCCCGCGTTGTGACAAGATCGACTCGACCGATTCACGAAGCCACGCCGGATCGGTGTTCCACACAGGCACCACGACAGAAACTTCGAACCCCTTCGGTCGCCGTACTACGCCATCAGTTCGCTTTGCGTAAACCGTTTCATATCCTGCAATCATTTTCCCGAGCGGGAATTGTTCGACGGCCCGAGCGCGAGCTTTTTTCCTCAATGCGCTGAATCGTTTTTTGTCCTTTGCCAACGCTTCAATCTCAACGAAGAACTGCGAATCATCATCCGCAGCGATATCAACATCGATCAGGATTCCAGCGTTGCCAACTGTGTCAGGTAATCCTTCAATGGCGCGGGCGACCACCGGCACACCACACGCCATCGCTTCAAGGGCGACGAACGATACTGAGTCATTTTCCGATGGAATAACTAACACGTCCATCTGCTGATATTGCTCAGGCATTTCATCGGGTAAAACGTCATCAAGCATTTCCACACAGGGGATCGCGGCAAGCGTTTCGCCGAGCGCTTCCGTGTGGGGGTTCAGCGCCCCATGGCCAACGAACCGAACGATGAAATCAGCGGGGGCGTTCCATTCGGAAAGAGCAGTTACAAACGACAGTGGTAACTTCTCAATGGACCGACGACCAACGAAACCGATGACAAACGGCTTGGATGCCTTCCGACGCTTCGCCGGTTTGAACAAGTCGATGTCAACGCCGTGACGTACAATGCGATATTCAGAAACATTGTTAGGACAGATCGGCACGATCCACGGAGCGGCGTTTTTGTTGTGGTCCCAACAGTGGCACGTCCCAACCCTTTTGTAGCGACCCTGGATAAACTTCATCATCCATGTACTTTTCGGATGATGATGATGGACGATGTCGGGTTTGATTTCTTGGAGGATCGCCTGGGCATGATCGGACTGATCGAATTTTCTAACTTGAACATTATGCGGCAACGTATGTGACCATACGTCATCATGAGACCGATCATTCGGAGCAATGATGTATACGTCGCAGAACGTTGAAAACGCAGACGCCAACGTAAAAAGAAAACGCTGTGCCCCGCCAGTTGTCAACTGCCAGGGGAAAAGGTGAGCAATCGCGGGGCGGCGATTCATGTAAAGTCTCCTGTCGTTTACCGCTTAGCCAACTTTTTAACAACGGCCAAGATTTCGTTAAGTTGACCGTTCGGGTTGCTCAGTTTGATGTCGGCCCGAAGTTCGTTGACACTGTCAATGATTTCTTTGTGGGCCATCGGACAATGATCTCGAAGGATTCCACCCACAACCGATTGAGTCTTTTCAACATCTGCATCTGAAATCCATTTCTTGATTTTGAAAAGCGACAAGGTTATCCCTACCATGATTCCCAGCAGCTTCAATGCCGCTAGTCCATACGTTGAAACAAAGATGCCAAATTCAGAAAACAGATTCTCCACTTTTTGCTCCTTGCCATATGATGTATTGCTTATTGAAAAACTACATTGTTCCGCATGACACAATGCTGTTTACCATGAATGAAAGGAAAACGATCACCGCCAGTGTCCAAAGAAATTGCTTCATGGTCTACCCCGTAACGAAAATAATTAGTCAAGAGCATTCGGGCCGATGATAACCGTTCCGGCGATTTTCGTCCCGGTTGCACCAAGTGACATTTGCGGAACAAAGGTCACAGCCTCCAGATCAACAACAATGAATATCTTGTCACCAGAACAGTGAGTCCCTCATCTTATATCCCTTCGACGGCGCAAACCGTGCCGAAAATGCTAAATGTCAGCAGCGTAAAAACCCTTTGCAAGGAAACGTTTGTCGTATCAGATGCCCGCGTATGGTAAACCGCGAATCTGAAATTATGATCTAGGTTCGCCATAATGGTATGGGTTCCGCCAATCGAAATTCCGAACGTCCCGTTAGCCTCAATTTCAGTTCTCGCGATAACTACGGGAGTGTAGGAAGACGGGAAGGTTGAGGCGCTTTCTTGCAAAACAAGATATACCTTTTCGCCAGCAAGCCACGCATGATCTAGCGTTTTGACGTGGCAAGAGAACCGCGTGGGCATTTCCTCGTTGGTGGTATGCGTTTTTGTGAAAACGATGATCCCGTTTGTGATCGTTACAAAGTTAGAATCGGATTGCTCGAAATCAACAGTTGTAAGACCGGACGGAGCGATGCCGGTTTGGTCTGCGTCAAGATCAGCATTGGCGTAAACCTGTTCTTGTTTACGAAAGTCCACGGCCGCGTCAATGATTGCGGCCCTGTCAACTGAATCGCCCTTCAATTGACTTGCGCCGATAATATCAGCGCTATGCGTTCCGTCGATCTCGTGTTCCTCGGTCGCCGGATATCCCTGCCAACCTGTATCAGTGCTGTATTGTTCTTCTACGCCCACACCCTTTGCCGTACAAATGTTACCGAAGATTTCGTTACGTGGAGTTCCAAACGTCTGGAAATTGATTGCATCAGCAGCCGCCGCTGCCGCACCCGAAACGTTCACCGTATTGTGAAGAACTCGGCACAGACTCTGTTCGAGTGTCGTCGGATCGGTGTAGATTCCAGAGAGAAATGATCCGATAATCTCGTTATAAAGAATTTCGAGATTGTAGTTATTGCCGAAATTGCAATTGATCCCAGACCGCAAATCAGCTGTTGCACGGTTCGACAAGAAACAACATCGTTCAACTCGGCACCGGTACGTTGTGCCGATTCGCATAAGGTCTCGAACGGACGGGTCGGTATCAATCGGCATGTTATCTGCGTTGAACATAATGCCAGACATCCGCGCTCGGTAAAGAAAGATCGTATACGTTGCGGGCGGAGCCGTGATGTCGAGTACCACGGGCTCTTGTGACATTGACACAAGATGTGCCGTCCGAAATTGAGACCCAGGGTCAAGCGGCGTAACCGACATATTCTTGAATAAATAGTATCCGGCATTGACGCCTGTGGTGATCTTGAGCATTGACAAGACCCCGAAATCTGCGAAGTTCTGCGCGGCATCTGTAGTGTCGCGAACCGTACCGCCAATTGAAACGAAGTCGAGTGTGCCGGTAGCATAACCGAGCATACTCACCGTCATACCGTAAGCAGCAAGTTGCCCCTTAGGGCTGGACGGCGTGGTGATTAGTGAACGAGAACCGGATGTTAAATGAACACCAGACTTCAATTTCAATTGCGAAGGCATCCATTCCCATTCAAACGAACCATGCCAATCTCCGGAGACTTCAACAACGCCACCTTGCCGCGCTGCGAGAACGTTTATGGCCACCTGGATACCGATCAAACCCACATAGTTTTCCCCGACCGTTGACCCGTAGCGGCCTCGGACGAAAATGTGATTCTTGTTCATCGATATCTGGGGAGGAGAAATAATGCCGTAGTCATCTGGCAAATAGATCGAATAGGCCACCGCATCATTTTCAATGAGAACGAAACACATAATGTGATGTTCGTTTGTTAGTGACGCCGCACCAGTTCCGTAGACGTCTTCGATATACGCCCACTCCCATTCGTTTGCAGATTCGTCAAAGCGCCAACACACGGCATCCATCCGGAAGGCGTCAACCGTTTCGGGGAGCAGTCCGATTGGCGAATACGTTCCGCCAGCAAACGGCAACCTCTTTCCAGTGACGGTAGTAACAACGAATGAGCCAATTGTGAAGGTGGGCATGGTCGCCATAACCACAGTGACGGTGGGCTGTGCCCACAAGCCGTCTGTGATGACGTCGGCGAACAGCCGGTTGAAATACTTCTCCCACCGCCAAGCGTTTTTGTTCAACCAGTTCTGATAGTCAGACGGTGGAACATCTTCGTTTATCCAGCCAAGGTCTTTTTTCCCTTCAGCCGGTTCCGTGATGTGCGCAGTTGTCGACGCCCACTCCGTAAGCTTTGCAGGAATGCCGATATCTTCATCGTAAGCAGTACCCATGTTTATTCTCCGGCCAGAGTGCTGGCATATAATCCTTCATCGTATCCGACGCCAGCGGTGTCAAATCGGAAGCTGTCCGTTGACGTGTTGACTAGATCAACTCGAATCCCGGCCGCCGCGCATCGGTCCATAATAGACGAAAGGTTCTCAGCGTTCAAGACCGCTCCGTCGAAATATAGAATTATGGCTGCCGGGAAACATTCTGATAGCCGAACGTCAATGGAATCAGTCAAAGCCTTGATAACAAAAATCAGCGTATCGGCTTCACCTTGCGACAAGATGAAACGAATCCACGCTTTCAAATCCAAGCGATATCCCACATCGGTCTGGCTTGTGTATCGGGACAAACCGAGGATTCTCCCGATGCCGTCGAGTTGTTCCCCGACCGCCTGCTTTCCTGTGAACTCAGCCGTTAGGGATCGCTCCGTTAGGACCTCAAAAAATGTATCCTCCAATGTCTGAATCTCAGTTGCGAACACGGTCACCAATGACTCGAATCGACCTTTGCCGACTAGCGTTCCCGCAATACGCGCAAGTGTTTTTTTAATGTGGTCGGTGATTTGATCAACATTCAAATCAGACACTAGTGACCTCTACCGTTGTTCTGGTTGTGCCGAGATCGCCATTCTCGGAACGAGCAATATCAATGTTCGATTCGCCGCCCGAAGGCGCGGGTGACCACCGCGTTTTTGACAAGCGTACCGTGATTGAAACGATTCCATCACTGGCCTCATTGACCGGCGTGAAATACCGCGAGATAACGACATCCTTGCCGATGGTTTGGTTCGCTTCGGCGTAGGCTAGAACGTTAGCAACGACAGCAATCGCGTCACCAGTATTCGGCGTATCGTCGACCACCTCCATCAACGTGTCGTCGTCGATCACAACGCTGAAAGCATTGCCTTCGAAGTCGGACTCTAGCCAAAAATAATCTTCGCCAGCGGGGTAAGTCGCCGTGGCAGGAACCCAGTCGCCTGAATTGATGGCAGAAGCAACCCCCGCGGCGATATCCGCTTTAGTATCAAGCGCGACCTTTGTGTAGGAGAAGTCCGTGCTTTGAATCGATAGATCATAATCGGTTCCAGTGTTGAGTAGAATTTTGACTTTGACTTTCTGATCACTGCCAACATTGAACTCGGAACCATCGACATTGATTTCAATATGAACCCAGATGTTGATATCCGATGGACGGCTGAACGTCACGTCATGCCCGTAACCTTCATCATCGGTCACCGTTTCTGTGACCACATCATCGGACGTTCCGCACGTCTGAATCCCTGCGGGTTTGAGCGACCAGATTAGCTCCGCAATTTCTGTATCGTCACCGCCCTTGACGACACACTCGATCGAATGCGGCGGGCGACCATCGGAGTCAATCGAATCGGTGTCATTCTCAATCACAGAAACTTGTTCGACGCCGTCGATATTTTGCAGAAGGTTCGCGTACATTCCGCCCACCGTGGATTTTCCGCCAACTTGTAGGCTCTGCAAGCGCCGCAGCCGCAAATTATAATCGATTTCGGTGTCGTCGCCCAGGACGGCGTCCTTAGCATTCGCGCAAGAAGTCCAGCCTGTGACTTTTGTAATTATGTCTGTCAGCGTATTAGCCGAAGCTGCAATCGGCCCGAGTTCATCGGAATAACAAACTACCTCGACCGTTCCGCCGACACCGATCACCGACGCAACCGATGTGTAAAAGCGGTTGCTTCCTGGAACTGTTGAAATGTATTTGTCAACACCGATCGTAGTGCCGGGTGTTCCAGTGCACGTCAACGTCACGACTGACCGACTTGACGAACGGCGTTCGACTCCGATCATTGCGCAGACGTTATCCAAAGCTGCACCGGCGGCAGAGTCCGGATACATTGCATCATAAACTGCTTGTGCCAATTCCCATATAAGCGCTTCACGCTCCGCGAAAAGGCCGATCAATTGACCTAGCGGCCCGTCCGCTGATAAATTGACAGCCGTACCCCAGCTCGTTGCGGATTTTAAGGCAGTTTCAATTTCGGCCTTGATGATCGCCAACCGTTTGATGACAAACCCGGTTGTGGTAACGCCATACTCAGTCATCAAATCTCCATTCGTCTACGGAAACGAAAGCGGAAGAACTGCGCCGGTTGTTGTTGTTACGATGAAGTCCATTGTCAAACTTCTCTCCCGTCTATTGAACGCATACTCAATCGGACTGTTGAGTTTTACAACCCCCGGCGTTCCGAGGATGACGCCCATAAAGACCGCATTCAGCGTTATCGGATTGAAATTTTTACCAAGAATGTTTTTGTACCACGGCGTCCCGAGATTTGTGTCAAGGAACCATTCACCCTTGACCATCGAAAGCCGCATCTGGATACGCTGTCCAACGACATCCGAACCAGATCCGACTTCGATGTCCATGCCATTGTTGAAATAAATATCGCCGGTGTCGTCCAACATTAAATCGGTACTCATGACAAAGTGCCCGTAACAGGGGCAGTGCCAGCGCCAACAGTAACGGCGGTCGCCGTGCCTGTGACATCGGCAGTCTTGACGAACGTATCAATAGCCGTGGCCAGCTTTTTTGCAATGTCCGCAGGGGTCTGCCCAGTGGCCGGTGGCGACGGAATCAGAGCCTCAAGGATTGCGGTTTCAAGCGTGGCTTTTACCAGTGCCATGATTACCCTCCAACGCTTACGTCGATTGAAATCATATCCGGCTCGGTCGAGGTTTCCGAACCCGGTTCAACCTTACCACTTTCACCTAAGAAAGGGCAAATGTGTTTGTGTCTATCAAAGAAAATAGAAAACGTTTCGCCCTTGACCGCTTTTTCCGCGTCGGTCTTTGCTCCAAGATAAGTTTGGCCCGTACTGCCAAATATGCCTTCGGCTTCTCCCCAAAACGTACCCTGCGCTTCGCCGGCCACTAGAATATCGCCGCCCGCATTAATGTTCGTGTCACCCGTCGTGTTGACGTTGGCCTCGCCCGCGTCCACATTCACCGTCGCCGCTGTCACGTTGACGCTTGCCGCCGCTGCAACGTTGACGTTGTGATTTGTCGAGACATTCACGTTGCCCGTTGAATCAATAGCAATCTTAGAAACATCTGCATCTGCTACTCTTCGAAACAATCCGAAGTCCGTTTGTTCGGCCAACGTCGGATCTGAAAATGTGAATGGGTAAAATCCAGGAACACATACAGCGTCGGTCATTTGATGCGAACGAATGTCCTGAGGATCAACGGTTACGCCCTCATTCGATTGCAGCCAATTGTCCAGCGATCGGTCTGAAACAATAAGCGCCACGATGTCGCCGGCTTCGACCGGCAAATTCAGAACAGCGTTCCGAGTTCGCGGCATGATAATAGGAACACGATCGATTTGCGGGAAGTCGGTCGGCTTCGCCCCCGGCAGATTGATTGTCTCTTTCATCAAGGGTTGGACCGTTGCGAAAAGAGGTTTGTCAGGTCCATCCCTATCGACGCTGATAATAATCGCAGGTGTCAACGTTCGCAAACCAAAAAGAAGATCTCGAACATACCGCATGAGAATTTCGTTACCCTGCGGCCGTGGATTGCTCACGGTTGAATCCCTTCCCAAATAGAAACGAACTCGCCGGATGAATCCGTATCTCCCATGTGTTGAACCGTGCTCACTTTATAATCGCCATTGAACTCCGTTTCAATGTCCATTTGCAAAGTTTGCTTTGACCAAACAGAAAGGGCGGGAACCAAGTTTACCCTACACTTCACAGAACCGTCCTCCTGCCGCTCAGGCACCCCCTGTACGCCGTTCCAAGGCATCCAAGGGCCCGATACACCTGATTCAACGATGCTCGTCATAGGAGCAAGGAAAAGAATGTTGTTGTCAAGAAACCAAATCAGATCATGCCGCACGACAAGACTGTCCATGATGTCGCGAGTAAATCCCCAAAGAGTTAGCCCTTGTGCAAAAAACGGCGAATAAACCGCCGTGGCTTCCGCAAGATGTGCCGCCTTCGCATTAATCGTATACGCCGCAACCACAGAAGCATAATCCGGCGAAACGCCGAAACCACGATCAATAGACGAACCATCTATGCCGACTTGTGATTTTTCAAACGATTTCTTCATCAGATCAAAAACTTGCAAAATTGTTACGCCCTTTTGCAACGGTTCAGTTGAAACAAACGACGCTAACCGATAAGCGAACTCACCCTCACCTGCCTCGATATCTGTAATGAAATCAGATCCCGACCGCTGATGAACACTGTGAATAATGTCAGCCCTAGAAACAATCGGCAGGGATTCAGCCGCCGAGTTATCATCGCCAATGTCGTCAGCATATCCAGCACGGATCGTGATGATGTTCCCAGGTGCGTCGATCAGCGCCCGGCTTGTTCTATTTAGATTGAAGATTTGAACTCGGAGTCGGTTCGGTTGCGAGGTGACAGTCTTGGTCACAGAGAAAGAAACGCGCAACGTATCAGGTCGGATGACAACTGTGTCGTCGCCAACAGCAGGGCCAATTGAAACATAGATTTTCCGCTTATACAGTCGTGCCATAATACACCAACGAGCATCGTCGCCCCGTTCCTAGTTCCCACCGACCTGGAGGAATGTTCTGCTGCGAACTATCAACGATAACGAACTCTCCGTCAGGAAGAGTATCATCGTTGAACTGACGAAACGGGACCCAGCCTGGAAGCAGCGGAACGCAAGTCTTGATCGGCGTATCGGGCTTTGTGCCGATTGACAAATACCACGATTTCGAGCGCGTATTCCAATAGACACGAATGTGGAATCTCTTTTTGTCAAGATTAATCCACATCGCTTGCGCCGGAATACGAAAATTGATTGGAATTGTTATCGTTGCCATTATACGTATCCGTCCACAATGAGCGCAATGAACACAGCCGCCGCAAGAATCGAAACTGCATCGGGGATTTGATGAGTCAAATAACCAAGGTCTTTCTCTGTAGTTAGTAAATCTTCCCCTGGCTTCATACTTTCCTTTTTGAGAATTAGTTTTTGTTCCAACTCGGCGGTGAACAAAAGCTGCCGGCCGATTTTCGCACTTCGCGGAACTACTAATCGTGTAATCGTCATTGACTTATAAAGATCAAAGCCGGTTGAAACATCGAACGGAGCGCCGCTTTTCCAAAGAGCCTTCAACAGCAACCAAGCATTGATGCTTGTCGGCATGATGCCAGCCCAATTCGTTACCGATCCAAGCCCGCCCATTCCACTTGTCACAGCGGACAAATACTGGACCGGCGTGTCTGTAATGGTTCCTTCGATTGTCAGCCGTTGCGGATGCGGCGTGTAATTATCAGATACCAAGGAACCGTCTTCAATTGGATGCTGACTTGTACTTGCGGTCAACTCATGGGTTTCGCTCAATGACGCATCCAGTTCAACGATTAGACCATCCGGCCCGCCAATCCAATCCTCATAGTAGTCACCGAACAGCGCAGCCAAAGGGTCGGTTTTCAAGACGGCCTCCGACATACCGCCTTCGATAAACTTTACCTTGATCGGCACATTCATTAACAGGGCGATACTCAAAGGGTTCTCCTATGGAATCGGCTTGACCATACTAATCGGCCCAACACCGAAGTCACTGGCCATCCGTCGTTCACGTCTTTCAATTTCATCAGCAATTGCTTTAGGATCAGAGCCCTCGATATTATATGTCACCGGACGATGAATTGTCATCTGATCTCCACCGCCCATAGACTGCGGAGAAACATCACGTCCAATGGCCGTTGACATTGCGGCAAGCGGATTGCTCCGCCCCATGAAATTGTTATCCATCAAGAACTGCTGGAATTTGATTTTCAAATCCTTAGAAAACCCCGGTGCGAAAATGCGGCTCAGTTCTTTTTCGATTTTGCTTTTCAACTTTTCAGCGCCGGTTATTTCAGCGTCACCAATATTGTATTCTTTGGGGCCAGCACCGCCAGCGTCAGCGCCAGCGGCGTCAATGGCATCTTTAGCTGCTGCGCTTTTCTCAGCAGCCGAGAGCGCTTTCACGTGTTTTACTCGACCATCTTTTCCAATTACCGACTCCCCTAGCCCGAATCTCCTTTCAATTTTGTTGAGACGTTTGAGCGCCTTTTCCCTATCCCAGACAGATTTATCATCAAGACCCTTCTTCAATCGCGCCATTGTCTTCATGTCGGTTTCGTCGGAACGTCTCCGATAAAAGTTTTCTCTCTCTTGGTAATGAGACTTCGCGTAACTACGTGCAGCTTTATCAAGGAGATCCGTTGCTATATAAAGAGCAGCAATAAGTGCGCCTACTCCAAGCGTCACCGCAGCAACCGAACCGGCAGCTGCCGTAGCGGTACCGCCCATCGCGGTAAAGGCTGCAACTGCCGCAGCCTGAAACGCAACGACCTTTCCAGTCGCGAACACCACACCAAGCGCGAAAGCAAGACCTTTGAGCGCTTCTTTATACTCCACTACAAAACTTATCATATCTCCAATATTATTGATCCATGAAGCTGCAGTTTCTTCAATCCCCTTCTGATTTTTTTCGAACCAGACAGTAAAAGCATCAGCCAATTCAAGAATCTTTGGAATCAGGTTAGTCCCGATCGTCTTGGCTGTATTGACGATCTTTTGTTTAAGTTGGCCCAACTTTTGAAGACCAGACGACATCTTAACATTAAACGCTATATCGAGTGCGCCACCAGCCTTTTCTAATTGCTTAATCCACTCTCGCATTTCGGGAATTGATTTACTTAACAATCCCATGAATTTTGAAGATGCCCGCTCACCCATGATCGCCCCGAGAGCAGCCGCCTTCGTTTTCGTTGTTTTATCCTTAAGAGCCGCAATGTAATCCTGCAAAACGTCAGGCATTGAACGCATTTCTTCATTTTGGTCATATATCGAAACTCCTAATTTATCGATCCAATATGCAGCTTCGCCGGTCGGTCTTGTTAATTTAGCAACGACCATCTTGAATGCCGTTCCGGCTTCCGAACCTTTGATACCGCCAGCAGCGAACAGCCCTAAGATACCAAGAGTTTCCTCCATCTTCATATTATACGCACCGGTAACAGGTCCCGCTTCACGCATTGCTGCGGTCAATTGAGGCAAGTTTGTTGCAGCAAGTTGGGTTGTTCTAAAAAGCTTGTCGGCTACTAGACCGGCTTGTGTCATCGGAATATTCAAACCCTTTGTCGTATCCGATAATTTTTCAATCGCATCACTTGGCATCAGACTACCGACCTTAGCCAACTTCAATCCAATTTCAGATAGCTCCATAAAGTCAGCAGTAAGAGCCTCAGCGCCAGTCGAAAGAACTTGATAGAAACCTTCATTGATGCTTTCAGCGCTCATATTCATCTGCTCAGAAAATTTTATTCCGAGATCGCCGAGTCCCTTCTCAATGTCGTCGAATTCTTTGCCAGTAGCAGTGACCATCGTCATTGTATTCTTGAGTGAGTCTTCAAACTTGAGGGCTGGGAGTACAAGACCGGCAATCATTGCCGCGCCGAAAGCCGCGAAATACTTACCTACGGTTCTGACTTTTTGGCCGAGCTTTCCAACAGCTTCGTTTACGCCTGTAACATTTTCCTTGGCACTGTCCACTGACGTAGCAAAAGCTTTCACCTTGCCGCTATCGACCTTGAAGCCCCAATGGGTTGTCAGTTTGCGAATAACACTCACGATCAACCCCCTTCTTGGTTTGCAGCTTCGACAATCATGTCCATAAAGTCGATTGCATCATTTGCATCTAAGAGGTCTGTCACAGACCAAAAACGTTCGATCTCTGCCAGTGAACCCTTATCAGCCAACACCACACGCCAAACCAACCATCTTTGTTTTAGGTGACTTGGGGGCCTGTAGCCTCTTCCACATCGCCGGCCGTTTCGGAACTGATCTCGCCAGGAATCGCTACGCCCTTGAAGATTGTCGCCATCAGAGCTATCGACAGCGTTTCCTTCAAGTCTGGCAAAAAATCCTCGAAGTTCGTCTCCAATACGAACAACATGACATCGGCAAGATGCTTGAGCTTACCAGCAAAATGAAGGTCAAAGGCGTCTTCACCCTGCATGACTTTACCATCAACCTTTACATTTTTACCAACGAGCCTGTGTATGAATACAGCGATGTTCTTCTCTGCCAATTGTCGAACAAGCGCTTCAATCGAATCGCCTAGTCCGGTTTCGGTACGGCCAAAACTTTCACCAAAAAACTGCGTTAACTCCGATAGGATGCTCAACCCTTCAGTGGCCGGAAACTGAGTACATTCGTACTCATGATCCCCGATAATCCGATCACGTGTTTCAATCATTTCGTTCTCCTACACGGCGCGGCGCAGGGTGGCGTCACGCGGTTTAGCTCCCGCCAAGGAACATCATGACATCGTCAGTATCAAACACCCACTCGCGTGCCCCACCGTCGCGGCCATAAGCCGCATCTGGCGGTTTCTCAATCCAGACATATTTTGCGACGTGCTTGTCTGTGCCAGAATTGTCCATTGCCACAAGCGGAACGACGCCCGAGTTCGTCAATTCGTCGGCCAACATCAACGCTGACATTGACGCATTCTGACTGCTTGTTTGTTTCAACCTCACCGTAATCTTTCCAGCTCGGTTGTTCGTTTTCGACCGCGATCCTTCACCCGTTGCGCCGATCTGTTTTGTGAACGACACCTCGTCACGCGTGACAACAAGGACGTCACCCTCTTCAAAATCAGAGAGGATATACGGACCAATCACTAACTTCATTTCTTTCAAATCCCACGTTTCCATTATTAACTCCTTCAAACGAATCGGTCGTTATGCGCTCACCGTGCCGCTGACGATGACGGTATGGATCGCGCCGGCCAACGCCTAGTCAAGGGCGGTTGTTCGTTTTCGACCGCGATCCTTCACCCGTTGCGCCGATCTGTTTTGTGAGCGACACCTCGTCACGCGTGACAACAAGAATGTCGCCCTCTTCAAAATCAGAGATGATATACGAACCAATCACTAGCTTCATTTCTTTCAAATCCCACGTTTTCATTATTTACTCCTTCAAACGAATCGGTCGTTATGCGCTCACCGTGCCGCTGACGATGACGGTATGGATCGCGCCGGCCAATGTGGCTTTCCACTTGATGTCAGTCAGCAATCGTGCGGATCGAGTTGCCGCTGCTACATCGGCCCGCTTCGGATACGTCAGATAGAATCCCAACGCCTCGTCAAGATCGGTGTCAAATGCTAAAAAACCGACGGTCTGCGCGATCTGCAAACGCATGGTGATCTGGTTGACAATCACCATAATCCCATCGTCAGTATATGGGACTTTGTTCGATGCCACGAGTGCGGAATAGATGTCTTCCTGCATCCGAGTTGTGAGCCAATCACGCCCGACAATGATGTCGATCCATTCGCCGGAATGAACACACCCTTCTCGAAAGATCGACGTTCCGCCGACACTGTCAAAGAAGTTCATGCGAAGCCCGCCAAGATCGCCGCCGCTCATTGGATCGCCGATCAGCCGAGCCTTCTGTGTTGGCGTAAGAGCGCAAACAACAAACCCATTTGGACTAGCGAATTTCCACGTCGCCGTTTCGGTGTCGAGGTCAACAGTCAGCCGCGAAGCAAAGATTCCGAAATCAAGCCACTGCTCGTTCGTGTCATCGGTGGCGTCTGCTTCGTTGTAGTAGCCTGTGCCGCGGGGGTCGTAGATCCCCATCGTGCGCTCAAAATCCATATCCGAGCAAGAGGCCGCAACCGAATCGCCGCCGTCATCTTCATCGACGGCATCCGTATCCGAACTTGCATAACTGAATACCGTGATTTCCGTTTCGGCTTTCGCCGCGCAAAGATACTGCGGAATTTTGGATCGGTCGACCAGTCCATAGGCGTACCACGCCGTCGAAGCAAGGCGGCACGCATCGAAGGCCTGAGCCATCGTCTCGCCGTAAAAACGAATATACGGGAAGTCGTCTTCAATGGCATCATCGAACTCAATGTCCAATCGACACGATGCACTTTCGTTGATCACAATAAACTTAGCCGGATCACCGCCCGGAATCGGATGCGCCGGAGTGAACTCAGCGAACACGCCGTCAATTGTCGCTGCGTTTATCGCATCGCGCCAACCCTCGAACAATTCATCGACATCAGTGACCGCGCCAGTCGTGAAAGCGCAATCGGTTTTGTTGACTGTGATTGTGTACTCGGTCAACGGAGTAACCGAAGCTCCGTTAAACGAAACGACGGCACCATACGGGAGTAACGTGAATTTTCCATCGCCCGCCGCAACGAAGGTTTCAACGGCGACCAGCGGAGTTCGCCCTTCGGTGCCTCTGACAATGAGCAACATCACCGGATCGTCGTCTTGCGTCAACGCCCCAGCGGTGAACGGAACGTCCTTGTCGTCCTTCACCGCTTGGACTAGTCCACCGATGATCGCCGCTGCGTCAGCATAGGCTGAGACATAAGTGATCGTTTTCGATTCCTCAGCCTCGTCGTCGTATTTCCAGTGAAGATCAAATGAATACGTTCCGATCGAGAGTGCAAGTCCGCCAAGTTCGAGGGCGAAATATAGCATCTTGATCCGACCAACAGCGAATGAACTCGGTTTCGGCGATGGCTTGAAATAGGCGTCGTAAGCCTGTTCAACCGGAAGATAGT
>Ga0222698_1000308_pt1 | contig 18135 bp, 26 predicted proteins | sample AntAcemetage1450_FD_179833 | JGI IMG/M metagenome (GOLD analysis project Ga0222698, IMG submission 179833) | Saline water microbial communities from Ace Lake, Antarctica - #1450 | ecosystem: Environmental > Aquatic > Non-marine Saline and Alkaline > Saline | place: Antarctica: Ace Lake...
ACCGGAAGATAGTTTGTTGCCACGACGTCGCCCGCAGAGAGGCCAGGGCCGTCCGTCTGGTCATAGAGGTCGACCCGGCTGATCGGGCTCGTCATCACCGGTGCCAGGGCCATTGCCGTACCGAAACCAGCCCGAGTAATGCCGACGTTTGCGATTGATATTGTTACGATCACAACATCAGAGATTTGAGACATGATCTTGCTCCTTATTATTCGGGCGGATCATCAACGTCCACCGTGATCGTCGCGCCGGTAACTTCGTCAGTAACTTCAATTTTTTCGATGAATTCCATATCCTCTTCATCGCGGAACGTCGTGGCGAGAATCACGTCCAACGCCCCCGTCCCTGCATAGTCTGTACGAACTTCGTCTGGCACCGTTTGAACTCCGTGATCGCCTCGAAAAGCGAAATCAATAGCTTGCTGAAACTCAGTCAATTCGACCCTAACATCTTCAGTTCCAAATTGGAACTCCCTACCCGGAACTGATTGGACGCCCACTTTATCGCCGATAAGGTCCGCCTCTGCCGTTATCCCGGTGGGTAAATCCGCCGACGCAGTCATTGCATCAGCGGCATCCGTTAGCAGCGTATCCAACAACGGTGTTGCAACGTAAGTCAACAAAAACGGGACGCCCTCAATGGTCCACGACCATGTCAGTAATGCACCCGCCGTATCGAAAATAATATGAACGATCTGCCGCTGCCGAAAATCAAAACTCTTTTCCTTGCTCAAAAAAGCGGCCTGAATCTTGGAACCGACCATCTGAAAATCGTCCGTAAAAATCCGGATGTGCAGCATCAATGAACGTTCGCATTCGGTGAACGTCAAATCTGATACAGAGCCAGCGGCCGGCGTCGATCTGTGGTCCTCTCCAATCGTAGGAAGAAAATCGAACGACAAAGAAATATAATCGCCGTGCGGCGCGGGCGCGCCTTGGAGTTCCCATATCACACGCGCGCCCATGATCCCTGAATGTTCCGCAACGAATTGCTGAATCGCATTTTTGACAGCGTCACGCTTCATCACTCAGCCTCGATGAACTGGACAAAAATCTTGTAATGGTTCAAGACGCCCTCGGCGTGTTTTTCACAGGAAATCACCTTGAACCGCTCAGTGCCAATGACAACCTCGTCGGCCTTCGTCTTGCCGCCTTCACTGTCCGTTTGAAGCGGCTCTTCACAGTAAAGTTTTTTCGTTTCCTCTGTCCGAACACCCTCTGGTAAAAGTTCACGCTCGCGGCCCGTCGATGGCTGAACGCTGGCGGTAATTGTGTAGGGCGGAAGCCCTACACCGTTTTCCCATTGGCCGAATTCGTTGTAGTCACCGGCAGTGGGCGGATAAACCGTGATGGTTTGTCCGAAACGTTTGATCATTTCAGCCACGATGCCCATTAGTCTTTCGGTATCCCTTTAACGACTCTTGCTCGAATCGCCATGCGAAGTGCGCCGGTGTCGATTACTCCCAACGTCGTGATTGACTTTTGGATTGCACCGACGATTTCAATGTTTGCAATGAAGGTTAGCAAGCCCTCCATTGTCTGCGATCCTCGCAGAACGTTATCGAATCCAGCCTCAAACATTTTCGTCCACTTGTCGTAATTCTTGTCCACTGCACCGCTAAGCCAGCGCCGCGGTTTAATGCTTCCGCTTTTCGTCCCTTCGTGTTGGACGTAACCGTAGAGGGCGATAGGCGTGCCTTTTTTCGGACGCTTGCGGCTCGGATGCTTTTTGTTTTTTTGTCGATTGGTTCCACCGAAAACCCCCGCCTCGATTCCACGACCATTCAGATATTGAATCGCCTTCAAAAGATTCTGTTCTTGTTTACGGTCATCGGTGGTACTCACAACGGCATCAATCTATAAACACTCAAAATACCTTTAGCATATTCAGAGATCATAGCCGCCGACTTCGATGTTGCCGCGCCCGCGCCCGTTGAATAATTGACCTCGACGTCGCCCACCTTTTCTTTTGTCACCGAACCAGAGACCGGCGTTTCGCCCTTTGATTTTTTCCAACTATTGTGTAAGTCGGTAAGGACTTGGAGAACGCCCATTTTCACGGCGTCCGGAATCACAACGATGGGCGTGTCGTCGTCATTCAGGAAGGTATTGTTGCAAAACTGGTCGGCCAGTTGTTTTGCGGTCGTAAGCAATAGAGCATACATCCCCGTCACGATATCAGGTAGTGTAGCAAGCCCAAGCCACTCTTGGACTTCGGCCGCTGTGATGACGACAGTTGTTTCAATTGGCCCCATTATATCACCTGAATTTCTAACCAGATATCAATTGTACGGCCAGCGCCTGGCGACCACACGCTGGCAGAAATCCGAGTCCCCGCGTTGGCAATAATATAATTCCCAGTCCAAATGGGGTCACCAGCGGTATCAATGTTGTAGCACGTGGCGTGCGGCGCGATCAGTATTTGGGTACACTCGTTCGCATTGGTTGAAGCGGCGTCCAGCGCGGCTTGGATTGTCGTATATGCGGCGGCCCAGGTGCGACCATTTGTGCCGACTGGATCGTCTGGATACACCGGAAGGTCACAAGGATCGAGCCAAACGTTGCCCCATCTATATCTGATTTCGCCGTTTGACATTCTGTGGCCCTCCATGTGACTGCGTCGTCTCTAGGATTCGCACCATCCCGTTACGTTCTAACTTTCGCGCTTCAATTTCATCCATCATTCGAATCGGATGATCAGAATCAATAAGGGCGGTCGCCCCCGAAAGGACGACCACCCGAACCATTTTTCGGCGGTGTCGCCGATTCATTTCTTATGCCGGAGCGCTATCGAACGAGCCGACAACGAACGCTTCCGGACGGAACCACGCGGGGGCGATCCGTTCCTCAGCACGAATCGCAACCATATTTCTGATGAAGAATTCGCCATGCTGTTCGGCAACAGCAACCGCCGCTTGTTGATGATCGTAGAGTGTGCCGCCGAGCTTGAAAGCACCCGCCAAGAACTCGCCAGCCGCGATCGCGGTTGTGTCGATGACCGGAGCTTTCCACATCCGCATCTGTCCACCATCGGTGACCTGAACCCAAATGTACCGTTCGTTCGTGCCTTTCGCCAACTCGATGAACTCCCAATCCGTTGGGTGCAAGACGATACCGTCAATGGGATACTCAGCCAGCCGTGCCTTCGTGAAGGCGCGTCGAATCGCGTCAATACGAGTATCACCGACTGTACCTTCAGACCATGCATACGTCTGCGCCGATGGGTGAGTCATGATCCCTTGCAAATTCTGGTCAGTACCATCACCGTAAAGCAACTGATGCTCCTCGGACAATCCGAGCGCATAGAGCAACCGATTGTCGATCATCGAACGAAGCTGCCCGGCATCGGCCAGGGCTTGTTTCGAAACCGGGATCCACGCGGCAATCGTCTTTGTGCTTAGGGTTTTGAGTTCATACTGAATGTTTACCTGCGGCTTTCGCCGCGCTTCGGCAGTCGGGCCGAACATGCTAGATGTGACCTCAGCACCCTTGTCGTAATCTTTGGCCAAACCGTAGGCACCCGCAAGCGTGATCTGCTCATTGTCCGCATCAACAGACAAAATCGTGAATTCTTCCAACTCGACAAAAATCGTCTGGCCGGCGAACAACCCGCCAACCGATTCCAATGTCAGGGTCTTCTGACCAGCAACAGCGTCCACGCCAATTTCCGAATAGAGCGGCGCAAAGCCAATTTCTTCTGTGTACTCGATGACACCACTCGACGTCGGGGCAACGGTCATCAAATCACGCATTCGAAACACACGCTGCGGCGGGATAATGATCTCAGGCACACGGTACGGTATCGTCAACGCGGCAGCATCGGCGTCGCCGTCGAGCGTCACGACGCCGTAGTCATCTTTCGTCGGGAAAAACGAACCCACTTTGACGCTGTCCGAGTTTCCCTTGCCCGAAGCAATCATCGATTTGTAGGCATCGGAAGTGGCAAACTGCGTACCAGCTGACTTGACGCGACCCATTTCACCGAACGCCGCCATGCCAGGACGGCCCATCTTTTTTTCCATTTCGTCGAGACGCCTTTTCATCGCGTCACTCGCGTCGATGTGAACTTTCGCATCGACAGTCAATTGTTCCATTCGTTCACCGAGAGTGTCGACTTTGGAGCCGGTTTCTTCGGTAGCTTTTCCGTTGGCTTTGATTTCTTCGTCGCGTTTTGAAATCGCAGCACTTAGCTCGGTCGAAAGTTTTTGAATCTCCGCACCGACCTCCCCAATTTTGACCGTTGAATCAGCCATTTTAGGTTCCTTTCGTGAAACGTTGTCGTATTTGCTTTAGTTGTTCAAGGACGTCTGTCATCGCTGATTCGCTGTCAGTGGACACCTCGCCCGGCTGACTCTGATCAGTGGACACCTCGCCCGACTGATCAGCGATCATCGATCTCAGCTTCTCGAAATCATCAGTGAGCGAACTCATCCGCTCATCAAAACCGCCGATCAAATCGGCAGCACTTGCGCCTTCCGAATCATCACCGCCCCCCTCTTCTCCGATTGTCTTCACACCGAGCCGAGCCGCCAACATTAACAGCCCCTTGGCCGCATGGCCGATCGGTGCGCCCTCGATCATTTTACGAACAGCGGTGATCGCCGTTTCTTCGTTCATCGGAAAAGTTATGGGCGAAATTTCATAGAGTTTGATTTCCTTCAGATTGCAAATCTTCTTTCCGTCCTCTTCGACCAAATCCCAAAGAACGGCGTCATAACCAAATGACATTTGCGACACAACTCCGTCGTGCATTAGCGTCAACGCCTCATCGCCGAGTACCGTTTGAGAAACACGGGCCTTGAACTGAAGTCCGTGTTTGTCTTCTGCCAACATTATCGGAAGGCCCAGCGGGGCGTAGTGCTGCCAAAGCATTTTGACCAACGGTGGCGTTTTACCTGTGAATCTGTCGGCAATGGTTTTTTTGAACGCCCCACTCAATACGCGGTCGCCACCAAGGTCGACGTTTCCGATAATGGATGCGTAGCCCTCAATGGTTCGTTCGTCCATGTCCACCTTGCATTCGAAAGGAACCGCTTTTTGAAGCATTGTGGCCGCCCTCCTTGGTTATACGACTCAAGTGTGTCAGCACCCAATAGACTTGTCAATAAGGATTTGTTCATGTAATCTACGATCAACGTCAGATAACACGAGGGGACCTAATGCCAGTCAAACGATCCCTCTGGCAGCGGATCATAGGCCGGACGCAAATCGGAACAATTGATATGTCCGCAAACCGATACAACTCTGGCGAACCGGCCTTCGTCAAAGGCGGCATCCCCATTCCACTAATTCCAACGGCGATCAATAGAAGAGCATATTGGTCAACGTGGTCAACCGAAGACGCTGTGACAAACGGCTACGCGGCCAGCGTTTTCGTTTACGCTTGCGTAAACAAATTAATGAAGGCTGCGGCTTCAGTCCCTTGGCGCGTGAAAGTCCGATCAGGCGACTCCTACGAAACCGACGACGATCACCCGATTGCAAAACTCTTTCGCCGGCCCAACCAGTTCGCTACATTTCAGAACCAGATTGAAACAATCACCTCGCATCTGTTCCTCGGCGGAAACGCAATTTTTTACAAGGTACCGGTTGCTGGAAAAACCGCTGAACTCTGGATCGTGCGACCTGATTACATCGGACCGATCATGTCCGAAGCGAACTATTTGGAAGGTTACGAATACAAACTGAACGGAAAGAAAATATTTGTCCCATACGAAAACATCATCCACTTTATGTTCGTTGATCCGGCTACGCCTTGGTGGGGCATCGCTCCGATGAAAGCCGCATCCAAGGTCGTCGATACGGACATCGATTCAGTCAATTTCAACAAAATCGGTTTGCAGAATCGCGGTGTACCGGACGGCATTATCGCCCTCAATCAAAATCTGACACAAGATCAATTCGACTCCGCAAAAGATTCAATCCGCGAAGGGTACCTTGGACCAGACAACGCCCACACGCCGCTCGTTCTTTCTGGTGAGGCCAGGTGGCAACGGACAGCATCAACACCCGCCGAGCTCGACTTCATTAAGAGCCAATCATGGACTGCCGAACGCATTTGTGCAGTGTTCGGCGTCCCCCCGCCTTTGATTGGCCTCTATGAAAAGGCAACGCTCACCAACATTGAAACGGCACGTTTGATTTTCTGGCAAGATACAGTCGTCCCGTACTTGGATGATTTGAAGGATGTGCTGAATCACAGCCTCGCATACGAGTACGGCGAAAACGCAGAAGTGGTAATCGACTATGACGTCTCCGAAGTTCAAGCGCTCGCGTCTGTGTTCAACGAAAAAATTACATCGGCCGTCAAGCTTTTCCAAATGGGCGTACCATTCAACGAAATCAATCAACGCCTCAGTCTCGATTTTGACGATATCGCGGGCGGCGATCAAGGCTGGATTCCTTCAACCTTCCAGCCGTCCGACATTATTCCGGACGACTTTGAACCGACAGAGTAGATAAGCGAATGGCGATCACCAACAACATGATCATCGGACCTGGTTACACAACGACACCACTCAATACAACTCGTTCATCAAGACTGATCTACGCCTACACAGATTCGCACGAGCGGCGCGTTGCCGCTAACGTATATTCAATGTGGTCGGATCAAGCGAAACGACTTATCACCGGAGACGTCGTTCGTAAAATAATGACCACGCGGCAGGTCCCGCTTTCAGTTATTGCCGCGCTCGAAGCCAGCATCGATAAATGGATCGTCGATGATCTCGGGCCACAATGGGAAGGCGCAATGGCGCTCGGCTCATCCATCATGATCAAAGCGGCCGAGCGATACCTGGGACGTGATCTTGGGACACCACCAAAGGGCAACGTCATCCTGCAACCTCTACTCAGCGAAAGTGACTTCGTTGCTATCGGCAAGAAAATCTTGTTCGTACCGCCCAGCGTCAAAGGGCTGGTCGACGACTATTATGCCGGGACCTGGGACCCGATCTTCGCCGTCGACTTTCCCGAAACCGCCGAAGGGCTGACCGCATGGATTCGAACACGCGGCGCAGTTGAGGCGATTCGATACAAAGAGGCGCAACTTGCCACTTGGCAAAATGTCATCCATCGCGGAATCGTTGAACAGGGAATCAACGGTGTTGATCTTGCGGCGCAGCTTGAACGATCGGTCGGCCTAACGGAGAAGATGGAAGCCACCGTTGAACGGCACCGGGCGGCACTAATTGCTGACGGCGTTTCTAAATCATCGGCCCGCACATCAGCGACAAGGTATGCAAAAACATTGCGCAAACGTCGCGCCATAACCATCGGCAGAACCGAACTCGCCAACGCATACAACGGCGCACGGCACACAACCGTCGTTGACTTTGTTGACCGCGGCGTGATTCACGAACAGTTAGTGAAACGATGGTACACCGCCATCGACGAGCGAGTCTGCGACATCTGCGCAGATCTACACGACTCGGTAATCTCTCTAACGGACAAGTGGGTTAGGGTAAACGATGTAACTCACGAAGAACGCGAGTTCGGTTTACACCCGCCAGCTCACGCTAACTGCCGCTGCATTGCAATCTACGAGGCCGTGGTTCGGAAAGTTGCTCACTACCTGGGATTTCGCCACTAGCGTTAAACCCTTTTAACTTTAGCTACTCGGCTCGCGTTTTGCTTGTGTAACCGCACCGCCTTCACCCATTTACCGCGAGCCTTGTGGTTGTCTTCTCCGCTCACCGATAGGTGACCACGCTGACACCGATACGTAACTGTGCGACCCTTGTCCGTCGCTAAATCAACAACGGCCGGGAACAGTCCGCACACCGGGCAGCGGGCCGCCGTCTGGTCACTCTTTGTCCAAGCGCAAGGCATTAGTGATTCTCCATCCATTCTCTATAAAGTTGACACTTTCCGTCAAGGCTTTCGGGTCTATATTCTTCTCCATACCCCACACATGCTTGCGGCTTTATTCCAAAGAAATGAAGAGGACATCGCCCATTCTTAGTGACGAGAGTACACCTGTATCGGCCTTTATTGTTTTCACGAATGAAGCATGCGAACCAGATCGTGTCGATAATTCGGTCGTTTATGAACCGAAAATTCAATCGACGAATTGACGCACGCGCTTTAATTATGGCATCTTTGAAACATGACGATCCCATATCACGGCAACACGCTCCACATTGTTTGCAAGGCATCTCAGCACTCCTTCAGTGCGCCGCGATTGCTGCTCTTGGCGCTGTTCGGACGTTACGCTCTTCCAACGTGAAACGCAACGTGCTTCGACCGCTCACGCAGCTTTAGCACGCCCTGTGATCCCATATCAACGAGATCGTCGTTCTTCCCTGCCGGGAAATCCGCCCACTCGTCGATCCAAATATCAACCCACTCGGACGCGGGCTTGAAGACATCAGGATTCGGCAGTAAGAAATTCCCCGCTTCGATGATCGGCGACACTGCGCTTGCCTGAGCAATCTTCCCTTGTGGCGACCAGGGAATCAAATCATCAATTACGTCTTCAAGTTGCGACATGATCGCCGGTCCATTTGCCTTATCCTCAATCAGCGTTCCATTGGTCAACGGATATTGTGCTTTCAACTCGGACACACTGACTACGGATTGAACGAAATCCATTCGCTTATGAATGAGTCGCGGGAACACGATGAACTGATTACCGATCCGACCAATCCCGCCGCCAGCGACAAACGACCCCTTTTCGGTTTTCTTGAAAGTCATGTCCCACGACAAAATTGAATCATCAAATGCCGTTGGGAACGTATCGTAGAACCCCCACCAGTCGCGCCGAATGAACCCGCCTTCCAGCGGCGTAGGATGCTGCTGGTACATGGCGTTGAACTTGAACGAACCGATATCGAAGTCTCGAATTTCTTCCAGCGTTTCAATCGGAAACCTCTCAGGGCAAAGCGCCTCACCGACGGATCTGCCAAGCGGGTCGTCTTCCTCTGCGATGGCCGGCAAGGTGATGATCATCCACCGATCACCGGTCTTGCTTTTCAAATAGGCAGTCAGGTCCTCCACCGACCAACGAGTCATCACAACGACGACACTACCGCCCGGCTCCAAGCGAGTCATCAATGTGGACTCGAACCAATTTTGCAGCATAAGTTGGTGCGTCTTCGAATACGCTTGCTCCCAGTTTTTCGTCGGATCATCTACGACCAGAACGTCACCACCGCGGCCCGTTATTGCGCCGCCAACACCGACGCTAATCATCGAACCGCCGTTCATCGTCTCCCAGTGTTTACGCGCCGACACGTCGGGGCGAACCAGAGGTAGAATGTCGTGGCGATTGTTAACGAGATCGCGGACCTTCTTACCCCACTCGGCGGCGAAGTCAGCTTCGTAGGACGTCAAAATGACACGCTTCGTTGGGTCTTGATCGAGGATCCAAGCTGGAAGATATTTTGAAACAAGTTCGGACTTGCCGTGGCGCGGCGGTACATTCAGGATGATCCGCGCCCCGCCCTTTGCTAGTTCCTCACGGATGATCTTTTCGATATAGACAAGCCAACGGTACGGCTTCCATGCGCCGCCTGAAACCTTCTCGGCGAACGACGATACAGTAGATCGCCAGTCGCCCGTTGTTATGTACTCACGCCGCGCACGCATCGCAGCAAGAACGGCCAACGGGCTAACTCGACGTTGTTTCATTGGTTTCGTTACTTAGGTAGCATCGTCGTCGTACCATCTGGCCGCTGTCCAGTCTGCCGTCGATACTCTTCAACAAGAACTTCATACGGAACACCCGTTTCCTCGGCCAAACGCCGCAGTTCATCACCCATGTCCATCGTCACGTTGTCGGTGGACATGTCAGTCGCCAACCGCGCCAAGCGATCAGCAATATGAATCATGCGAGCCGCGTCAGAAAGCCGAAACCGCACAGGCTTCAGAATAATCGTCACCCCATCCCTATCAAGTGTTTGCTCAGTCATGGGCATAGCTAGAATTTGAGCCGCCTTTTCAAATAACAATTCCTGAAACCTCCACGCAGTATCGTTGGCAATGCGCCGACGTTCGGCGATCTTTTTTTGCTGAGCACGCATCGACCGACGCCGTTCATCATCATCGACCTCACCGAGCCACGCTTCGTACTCCTCCACGCGCTCGGCCCATTTGAACTTTAGAGTCCACTGTGAGAAATACCCTGCCGCTTGGGTTGCCTCGGGATTGCCGACGTGTTGTCGATAGGCTTCACGGAAAGTTCTTTCCGATCCCATCTCAAGATAGACCTGGAACGCCGCATATGCGACATCGCTTTCGCCATGCTGCCGATGCCAAATCTTCCTTATAGTATCAGCCATTGTTTGACCCTTTCTGTGTCGATTATTTTGCTCGATGCTAAGAGAAGCAACTTTTCAAACGATAACATCTAACACCACACCGATCAATGATCGGCGACCGGCAACGGTTGTTTGCCGGTCTCGGTTGTTTGGAGCGTCGAGGTCGGTGCCGCACCGCCGCTGTGCGGGTGGTTCCCGCCATCGCCTCCTTCCGACGCACGTTTAGGATATGGGAGAATCATTTTCTTTACATGCTCAATAAGGACGTGGTCGTTTTTCCGAAGCACTTTTACGTATTTGTGTTTGGAGCTTCCGAGCTGTTCAATCCAGCCTCTATCAGAAAGTATTTGCCGCATGGCCCCACAGGAGATGTCTCGCTTTTTGGCGTTTGCCGTCATAAACCGCCTATCGTATACGCGCCCCGAGGGCGAAACAAACTGTTCAACTCGATTTGTTTTTCCAACATATATCCAACCACACGCTTGATAGACGGTTCCAATTTCTCCGGCATCCAAATCTGAATAAGCAATCACGGCGCGCACCCCTGGCCGCCGGATGGCAAGTAATCGGCACGTCCATGCTATTAACTTCGAGTTGCTACTACTTGGCGCCCAATGTGTACAGGCTCCACGCGCCAACATGGCTAACTCGCGCCGCGTGACCTGAAACGGTGCGTGGGCTAATGTTCCACCCGTTCCGATGCCATTCATCGCAACACAACAAACGCCAGCGCAGTAATTCCCGAAGAATATTCCGAAGTGTTCGGACGTTGACGACATCGTACCTAGCCACTCGTATTTTAGAATAATCTGTTCCGCGAATTTGCGCGTCACAGGACGCACGATCGCTCGCCCCACGTCAAGGTGCGGAACGGGCGGAGTGCCTTGCGATAAGAACTCATCACGCAGTTGTTTTTGCCAACAAACGGACGGGCACTTTTCACGAAATGTTGACCGTTGTTTCATCAATCCCTGCTATTTCGTCAAGTAACGGCTGCATCGTCTTCAGTGCGTTGGTAGAGCAAAGAATCTCGACTAAGTGATCTGATAACCGTTGCGGTTCAATCTGCGGCCCAGGGTCGAGGGTGCCGATTGTTGAGGCCAGCAATTCTTCAAGCAAAAGATCAGAAACTGTTTCGGGCGTCTGCTTTTTCAGGTCCAAGAGAAGGCCTTCCAAGTCAACGGTAAATTTACCGGCGATGTGTGGGTTGTTGGCTGAAATGTTAGCGGCGAGTTCTGTTTCCTCGTTCCAATCAACAACTCGAACCTGAAACTCATCACCGTTTGGACATAGAAGCCGTAACGTATCGTCGGTCGATTCGCCGATAAGTTTCAACCCGTCATTTCCATAAAGTTCGGTCAATGCCTTAATCCGTTGGTGGCCAGAAACGATCTGACCGCTTCTGCGGTTCCATGTAATTCCCGCAATGTCACCGAACGTCTTGATCGATGTTTGCAGACCATCCGCGGCACCCTTGGCGATTGCGCGAGGGTTCCGCTTTGCTGGTTTCAAATCACGAACGTCCATTGCATCCCTCATTTTTCAAGTAAATCGGTCAACTCAACATCGAGCGCTGACGCCAGTTCTTCGAGAACGGTCAGTGTCGGGTTGGCTTGGCCGGCCTCGATCTGCGAAAGATAACTGCGTCCGAACGAGCAGTTGTCGACCACTTGTTCTTGCGTCAGTTGTTTTTCGATTCTGATTTCGCGAACTCGTAATTTCATAGTCGGCATCTTGTCACTCACGGTGACGGCTGTCAAGGCTGCCTGATCACATGGTTTCAGGGCATTGCCATCGATCACCACGTGGGCGGCCCTCATGTCTTCTCCGAGCATATTGTAATGCTCAGCCCATCCATTAGAATTCCCAGCCACAAATAAATATTTCGTCTGAATCCTTGGCGCCGATGTTGGCCCAAGCGAAATACCATTTTCCAGGCGTAAGTTCGTCGCGCAGCTCTTCTGGCACGGAGGAAAGTGATACAGGAATTCTTTTTCCTGGATTCCACCCAGGTAGTAACAAGTATACAATCTTCCTTTCATTGTCTCGTTCAACAACTCCAATCTGTGTGCGGTACGCCTTTCGGTCTGTCATATATTTTCCATTGAATTCGCTTACACATTTCGAAAAGCCCGCTCGAATTGGCTCCAGATCGAGAGACTCGACGGGCAGGAATGCCGCGATATTACGCTTACGATCACTCGGCATCTTGTCACTCACGGTGACGGCTGTCAAGGCTGCCTGATCACATGGTTTCAGGGCATTGCCATCGATCACCACGTGGACGGCCCTCATGTCTTCTCCGAGCATATTGTAATGCTCAGCCCACATCCAAACTTCAAACGGACGCCCTTTGTCGTCGCCGATAGACACTTCAAGCATTCCATTTTCCAGTTTGCACACAACGGACATTTTCTTTGCCGCCGCCCATCGATCCGTGAGAGGAAGTCGACCATCCAGGATGAAGCTACCCAACACAGTTCCCACAAGCTCCCTGATATGGGCTACGGTTTCGTCACCGTGGTACGCAGGATTTTCTTTCGCAAATTCACAGATTCGGTTCTGGGTTTCCTCTTCGAACGCAGCGAGTTCATCGTTCAAATTTTTATATTTCATTTTGCTTTTATTCTTCCGGATTTGACGGAGGCATGTGTTCTTCATTGATCGCTAATGCCGCTAAACGCTGTTTCAGCTCTTCGATTTCCGCTTGAAGTATCCGAACAATTTGCGCGGAATCGATCAACTTCATTCCAAACGATAGCATTTGTGCTGTCATTGCGTCTTCTCCGTAATCAGATCTGTCAAAATCGATGACTGCTTGCACCAGCCGCACTTTTTCTTCGGTGTAGGCTAATGTTATGTCGTCTCTGAAATCGTACCACGGAGGCGTGCGTTCTTCGCGGACCAGATTTCTCAGCCGCCGCACTTCCCCGACGAGGCGGGGAACATTGGTCTTGGCAGAGACAATGAAGTCAAGATTTTTGTCCTTGACCGATTCGCAGACACAAACCCCCCCGTAAAATTCTTCGGTTCGTATGTCGTCATGGCAATCATCGGTCGTCGGATCGGCGGCCACTGATCCCCCATGTGGTCCGGCGTGCCATGGTCCTCGGGATGCCTCATTATATTGCGCTTCGATCTCGTTCAGTTCTTCTTTCGTCATTGGCTTATAGTCAGACATTTTATTTTCCTTCTCCTTTAGGTTTATCCTATCGTTTCCGAGATTGATCAATCGGTGCTGCAGGTAACAGGTCTCTGCCGCTCAGTTGGGTCCCCACGTCGCGGTCGCCATTCAAATCGACCGAAAAAACCGGGTGGTCGGGTTTGGGCTCCGGGCCTTTATCCGGCCAGCCCAGCGACTTACGTTTGATTAGGTACGCCATGTTACCGCCCCTGCATCATCACTGAATACCGCGCTTCGATCTCGTTCAGTTCTTCTTTCGATATCGGCTTATAGTCAGACATTTTATTTTCCTTCTTCATTGATCGCTAACGCCGCTAAACGCTGTTTCGCCGCTGCGATGATTGCTTGCAGTCTCCGCACTTCCTTGACAAGGCGCAGAACATCGGACCGCACTTCGATCTCATCCAATTCGTTTTTCGATATCGGATCGTTCACCTTTCCACTCACATCACAGTATGTAACTTTCATGGTTCAAGTCCTTCTGCATTGTTTGGTTCTTCTTCGTCTCTGGCAAGATAGCTGTCATAACATAGTTTGCACCTCGTAGCGCCGTCATCACAATTCGTTGAACAATGCCAGCACATCGGGCCGCCACACTCGTCACACATATCCTTCTTGTACGTGTTGCTTGTTATATCGTGCCCACACGCGGCGCAGTGACGTCGCTTCTGTTCAGAGTGATCATCCATCGGTTTGATCCCCGTCCTTTGATCCGGTGAACTGCTCACCGTGAAGTTTGTCCGGTCGTGAAACTCTGCTTTCTTTCCTGGGTTCATTTGTTGCACTGGTCGATAGTACCCGACCACTCTGGAATAAACCTCCGTTTTCCGTTTGCAAGTCATCGGCTAACGATCCACGCGACGACGGCCAACGCTGCCATGATTGCAACGAAGGAAATGTATACGAACATTTTCCCCGTATCTTTCATTACTCCCTCCCATTATTGACACCAAAGATAACGTATCCGGCCTCTTTTACATTTGTAACAACGCCAGCACGTCCGCCGGCCGTCCTGATTTTCTCTAACTCACGCAATTGTAATTTCGTTGCTTTTCCACCGGGACGTTTGACTTCCAGCGCAAAGAACACGCCCTTCCATGTGCCGATGATATCGGGAAGTCCACGACGACCCCACGGACCCCCCGACGTTCGCATATACCAACAGCATTGCGGACCCATTTTCTTTAGATACGCAATGATTTTCCTTACAACTGGATTTTCTAATGATTGCGCCATTATCTTTCCCTTTGGTTCTCCTAGGGCGGAAGGCCGTTTCAGCCGGTCAGCCATTCCCATCAATCAAATGACGAGTCTCAACCTCCCGCCCATTCTTGTTACGTTACGACGACCAATTCAGGTGCGTGTTCTTTGAACCAATTCTTGATCGCCAACATGGCTTCCAGTCGCCATGCGTTTCCGTCCGCGATGAACAGGGCGCAGGCCGGACCGGCGTCGTCCTTCGCTCCCGATCTCATGCGAAAAACGAAAGCCGACTCGGGCTGTTTGGACAGATCGCGGAACGTCCGATACGGAGCCAACATCAACGGGTTATTAATTGGGGCTGTTTCCTTCCGAGATACGCCAACCTTCACACGGACTTCCTGCGTCACGCCGTCTTCGGCTCGCTCGATCACTGTACCGTCAGCCACGTTGCCGATCGCCATCAACAGGTCCGCTGTGTGTACGGTCTGTTCGAAATTTACCATCATCGAGATAGCAAACTCTTCATGCGGACAATATCGGTCAAACGAAACGTTGCTGTCATCGCAGACTGCCTTAGCAAGGGTCTCACGCCTCAACCAGTTATTGTGATCCGTTTTTTCCATGAGACAAACCACCGTTGGAGAAACCGCATGGACGAAAACGTCGGCCGGCAAAATGTCTTCGGCCTTCATCAGGTCCACGAGCCCTTGCAACGTTTCAACATGAACCGAATCCGGGATCGGGTCGAGAATCGGCGAAAGCGATCTGTGCGTTTTGAGATACGCACGACCATCATGCTCGATGACCTTAGCGGCGTTCTCCTCGAACAGTTCAACAATTTTGTTGATGACCTCAACCGAGGCCACGCCGTTGTTACTCATTTCCATTTCCTTTCTCGGCTTTGGGTTTGGGTTTGCCACCGACCTTAGAAACGCCAGCCCGTTGGAACATTTCCTCTTGACGAGGATCATTCGCAAAGGCCACGCCTTCTCGGTCAATGAACATCTGTGTGGGGAACGGATCATCGGCGGCAAGTTTCACAGTCGATGCAACTGTCACCGATGCCATTTGCCGCGTCTTATCCGGTTTGATTTTCACCGTCAGAGTAATTACCCTCACGGCTTCGGCGGGGGTGTTTTCATCTCGAATGTTGTCGATTACTCGATCAACCTCCACCTGGAATTTTTCTTCCAGCGCCCCTCCACCTAATGAATGAATTGTCAATTTGTCCATCGCAGTTTCTTTCGGTCGCCTAGTTTTTGTTGCCGGGTGAGCGACGACCACTCACATCGGCAAGCGTAACATACTCCAAAACATTTCACAAGCCTTTTTTTACTATTTTCAAAACAGCTTCCCTAATTGATAAGCCCTCTCACCGAACTCATGTCAACGAACATCGAACCAGCGGGCCTCAGAATATGCAATCGCTTCCGTGCTCGTGTCATGGCAACGTAGGTCATACGCACAATCGAATCGCGGCCGACGCCCCTTTGGATCCACTCACGCTGCCCCGCCATCGAAAGATCGGGCATAAAAATTACATTATCAGCCTCACCGCCCTTCACTGAATGAACTGTGCCAACAGTAATTTTTGGCGTATCGGATAGGGCATCATTTCCCTGCGATTCAAGAACTCGCATAGGGAAATTATACATGCGTTTTTTTGTTCCAAGAACTCGCTCGACTAGCCACGTTGGGTCTATGCCATTTTTCAACTGATTAAATAATTCAGTAGCCACATCATCTTCAAAGACCGCCTGCAAGAAATCCAGGTATCCCGGCCCGAGACTTTCCGGCATTTCAACGCCATCGTCGCAAAACTGTTTCGGCAGATGTTTTGCACCGCGAAGAATTACTCCCTTTGCTTTTATGTGACCGATAAAATTGTGAATATCTTTCATCGACCAAACCGGAGGAAAACCGAGCGACGGATTAACAAACGATGACAGCCGATCAACTGTCATCACTGCGCCCTTGCGTCGAGTCAGCGGATTCCATGCACCGTTCGTCACACGATACGGGTTATGAAAAGGCAGACCACGTTCGCGCAAAAGTTGGATCGTAGCATTAAGCATATACGCACAGCTCGCTAAGATCATCACCGTTTCCCCTTCGCCCTTTGCCCACGCTTCGATCTGGTTCATAAAAAGTAGCGGATTACTTGCACTGCCGAGTCCAAGTTTGACTTCTCCCTCGTAGTCACGCGGCTTATATTCTTTTTCCTCCCGCCGTTCGACTTGGCGAATCCATTTCTCAGCGAGCCGGTGAACTGTCGCCGGTACTCGATACGATTGGGTCAGCACTTCTTTTTGCCTATCAGGAATCGGCGGCTCAAGGAAGGCGTCAGTTGTTGCGCCGGCAAAAGCAAAAAGCAGTTGATCGTCATCGCCCGCCATTAGGACGTATTCCATGTTATCCGCCCACTGGCGAAGAAGTTTCATTTGAAGCCGTGTAAAATCCTGGCATTCATCAAAAAAGCCTACTGTCGGTTCACCAGGAGCGAACGGCAATTCGGTGATTCCACGATCAATCAAGTCGGTGAAATCATAGCGGTAGGTTTCCGCTTTCCACTTCTCCCACGCTTTTTGAAACGCTTTGATATTTGTCGGCCAGTGGTCTTGCGGCACCATACGAGCACGTAGGTTCTGCGCCTTCTGCATAAACTCGTCGCCCACCGTTGTTCTACTCGATCCCTCCTTGCCATGCGGATCTTCAGTGTCGGATACGTTTTCACCGGATAAAGTAAAGTGCGGAAACGCTTTGTTAAATTCATCAACGTGGCCTTCAGCGATCTCCGGACGGTTGAGGGCGTGGTAACACATGGCATGAAGCGTCCCGACGTTTCGCCGGACGACCGGGATTCCTCTTGATGAGATTTCCTTGGCAGCGGCGCGAGTAAATGACGATACCAATACCTGATCATCACCGAAGTGATCTACCGCAGTGGCAATTCGTTCGGCAAGTCTTGTGGTTTTTCCGGTACCTAGTTATGGCGGGCCAAAAAGACGAAGTTCCATCAGGAACCGCCCTTCGTCTTTTCAGCCCGCTTGCGCGGTGTCTCCTTTTGCATTTCAAACCTCATTTAGTTTTCGCCCTTGTTACTGCCATCATCCGATCCATCGATGTGTATTCTTTGCCCGATCGAGCAACGATTCCATTATTATCCGATCCATTGATGCGTATTCTTTGCCCGATCGAGCAACGATTCCATTATGGCTGTGGTCAATTATGAAGTCGTGCTTAACGATCAGATGACAACGTGGCTCACAGACACAAAATGGGACGTAATCATTTTTTTCTCGTAATTTTTCTAAATAGCTCAAAAGATCATCGATCTCTTTTTGTTTGATTTTTACTTTACTGGCCTCTTCTTGCAATTCTGTTTTACTTTTCATGATCTGTATCCTCCTGAGCGGCAGCAATCTGCCGCCTTTTACTTTTGGTTTTGAATGAACCGGGCGGTCGACCAATCCGTTTCTCACGAAGGCCC
>Ga0222698_1000314_pt1 | contig 17995 bp, 32 predicted proteins | sample AntAcemetage1450_FD_179833 | JGI IMG/M metagenome (GOLD analysis project Ga0222698, IMG submission 179833) | Saline water microbial communities from Ace Lake, Antarctica - #1450 | ecosystem: Environmental > Aquatic > Non-marine Saline and Alkaline > Saline | place: Antarctica: Ace Lake...
GCCCAACGCAATCGTCCGACGTGCCAACATAACTGCCCTCGACGATACTGTATTTTTTTCGTGGCATAATGTACCTCACTTTTTCATTTTTCTAGCTTTCTTGTGCTCTATTTCTGGAATAAAAAGTAAACTATGGAAGACTATAAAGGGACTCTTACTTGTAAGGGTGCTTTATGCACAATCTGTCCTTTTAACTTCTTTTGGTGTTCTTTTCTTGTTTCCTCTATATCACACTTTACAAAATCTTTTGCTTCTGATAAGGCATCTTCTGTCTTATAAAACCCCCCGCAAGAATCTATATCACCACCCCCCGGATCAGTTATTATAAAACCGTATACTTCTCCGTTCAGATAGTGATTATATATTTCTACTTCGCTTTCGGCAATACGAAGTAATTGTTTCTTTAATTTTGGGGATATTCTTGTGTTACTAAACTCCTTTAATGCTTTTTTTCTCCGAATAATAACAAAACCTACTTGACCACTATCAAAATAGGCGTGTCCTTGTGGTAGACCCTTATCATAAAAACTTGTCAAAGACAAAGATATTCCACTATGCTCATAACAAAACAAGGATAATACTATATCTCTGTTTTTTTGTGCTTCTCTTAATTTTGCGTTCAAATCAAGTAAAAAGTCACTACGATAGTGAAAATCTCCTAACAACATTTTTTTATGCCAACAATGAAACTCACAGAGATTATCCCAACTTCTAGGACACTCATCACACCCATCATATTTGATTTCTATCGTGTAGCCTTTATACTTTTCTGTTTCTACTGCATCCATTTTGTTTTCCTTTCCGTTTTTATCTATGTAGACGATTTTTTCTCCGGCTGGAATAAATTATTATTTATCATCAGGTCGTGGTTCATGAAAGACATGCCCACAATTAGAACAACTATCTCCGTCACTCACATCATCAGGTATCTCCTTTGAACAATCGGGACATACTCCATCAGGATATAAGTTTTTAATAGGATTATCTATACATAGAAACTTTTCATAGTGATCCCCTTGATTAAGGTCAAATAAGACTACACCACAAGTCTCACATTTCACTGAAACATTAGCAAGTTCTCCATGATCGGTATATCGTTTATCTCCATATCCAACACAAACTATCCTATGTCCTATATGATTCCTCATATCATTAAAAGTATATACTGCCATTATAATATCTCCAATTCTTATTTATTATTTTGCATGTTATATCAAAATAAATTATTCAGTGCAAGGTATTATTGCATCTGTCTTTTTTCCGACTTCCATTTCTTGCTCAAGTTCTTGTGGTGTAATAACTCTATCAATCAATCCTTTACTAATTTTATAATGTACTCCACTGTATTCTGCAACAAGAGGTCTTAAACTAACTACAATAGCCCAGGGTATTTTACAACCTTCAAATTTAAGTATATCGTCTATCTTGTATTTTCTGTTTCTTATTTCATGATATTTTCTAACTTTTTCTCTCCATTCTTTGTTAGTAACTTTAAAAACAATGTTAAGATAACCTAAAGGACATGAATAGTAACAAGGGTGTGACGATTCTTCCAGGTCTTTATATCCCCAACCTTGACAACTTTTATCCCATCTTAATAAGTCACAACCTATCCATCGCTCGGATCTTATAAACTCATCAGTACGAATATCGTACATTTTACACTCCACTACTTTCCATAATACCCCCATAAAGGCATTACCCCTATAACAATGACGAATACATTCACTGTTAAAATAGGTAGCATAGGTAGAAGTGCGATTAAGTTTGTTGTTGTGTTGAATTCTTCTATCTTTTGTGTTCCACTTTCCAACACATTCTGCTATCATCTGTCTTTTGTTCGTATTAGGTGTAAATAACCAACCCATTTTGTTCTCCAGTGCTATATTCTGTATTTTACCATAATTATAATATTATGTAAATAATTTTTTCTCCGGCTGGAATAAAAAAAAGATTATCTAATGATCTAAAATAAGCTCAATATAGCTGGTGAGATAACAAAACAGTGTTATATTATTAGAAATATTATTCTTCGGACTTTTTGTCTTTCTCTCTTTCCTCAATATCATCGATTATTTCGTGTGATTGTTTCAGCGTCAAATCTGCTACATTTCTTAATTCCTTTATGGCTGCAATTTTTTTATCATTGTCAAGATATGTAAGTATCTTATCATATTGCGATTTTAGTATATAAATACCTCTTGAAATTTCTTTTTTTCCTCCTGACTCTTTCAAAAGTATATCAAGAGCTCGTTCTCTTATATCTCTCGGACTATCAGAGAAAATCAATTCTCTTATAAATCCTATTATGTCATCATAAAATTCATCCATTTTAGTTTTTCTCCGTATCAATCACATCACAAATATCATAACCTTCAAGATCATACCATTCTTGCCATATTAAACATTCTATTCCGTCTGTCTCATATATCTCAAGACCCATTGTACTCCAGGCAATACTGTCATCTTCTAGGTCTTCTTTAGCCCATTGCCTAATAATAGTTTTTGCTTCTTCGACCGTCTTAACATCTGTCCTCTTATCGCCTATAGAATTTATATACCATACTCTCAAAGACCCTTTTTCCGTTTTTGTCTTAGACATTAGGCTTCCTTTATAACATCCTTCCACACATCAATTGTTTCTTTATTATCTTCTCCAATTCGAGCACAAGCATTTATATAGTCTTCAAAAGTTTTTTCTGTCATTAACTATATCGCTATGTCGAGTTTTTGACTATTTGTAAGTTCCATGACACTATACCTTTTATTTTTTCACCGGCTGGAATAAATTATTGTGGTTCTCCTATTCCTACTGCAAAGTTATTTGAACTACTACTCCCACAAGGGGAGTAGATGCCATGTTACAGTACCATCTTTTCTTATCATTTCAGCTTGAGTACCCCTTTTGTATTTATTACAAACGTGGTGCATATATTTAATCTCTTTATCTAACTCCCACAAGGGGAGTAGATGCCATGTTACAGTACCATCTTTTCTTATCATTTCAGCTTGAGTACCCCTTTTGTATTTATTACAAACGTGGTGCATATATTTAATCTCTTTATCTAACTCACACCAAGCTTCGAACCTTCGTACTCTTGAGAATAAGCAGTTAGAGCAATTATCTTTCATAGTGTTCTCCAACAATATACCCCACATTTTACTATAATAACTTGACCATATCTATTCCAAACCATCAAAATCACTATCATCAATAAAATACTTATCAGACATTTGCCTTAATATCCCCAACATAATCTTTTCTACTTTTCTTTGAGTAGGACTAGAAACTTTTACCTTATGCACTTCTTTACTTGTTTTTACGTCTATGACTCTTAGGTATCTAGCCACTAGTTTTTCCCACGCATTTCTGCTATATGATATTTAAGTATATAGTTTTTTGTTTCTTTGGGCAAACTCTGTTGCAAAGAACCTTTTGCATAGGCTTTTCTTACATTACCTATTCCCCAATTATAACAAGCCAATCGTGCATCGATAACATCAGGCAAGTTATAATAATTCAACATACTAGGTATTCTATTATTTATATAGAACATACCCACTGCTTCATTCTTAACGGGATCGTTCCAACATTCCCAATAATCCCAATCAAGTAATTTCATATACACTATACATTCATTCCAAGTATTCTCCGTTATTTGACATAAACCCCTTGCTCCAGCGGGACTAACAGCATTTGGATTCCCCGAAGATTCTATTTGTATAAGTATAGGTAAATCCACTTTACTATAAGATTCACCTACCATATAAATCTCAATTTGCTGTCCCTCTATAATATATCTCATACGAATTGATTCAAGAGTCTTTTTCGCATCTTTTGCTATTGCTACTCTTTCCTCTTTCGGCAGTGCCTTAAATCTACGCATACTTTCTTCACGTCTTTTGAGGTAGTCGCTGGAAGCTGAAGAAGGTGGAGTAAGTGGTGCATCTACCTTTGTTACTATTCTATCTGTATTAAGGCTATGTCGATGTCGATGTTGATAACCTAAGATAAAAACAACCGCACTAATCTCCAATACTAATACTGTATATGCTATATAGTCTTTCATCTTACATCCTTTCTACTTAATTAGTATTCTACTCTATTTCTGCTTCTGTGTCAATATATCTTATTTTTTCTCCGGCTGGAAATTTACATTTTTTATCGCATATAGGACATGGGTTGATATAAGTAACCTCTCCTAAGTCGTTGATTATAGGGATCTTATAAAAACCACCATCACAAGTTGGAGTATTATCTATCTTAGCCATTCATAATGAGTTCGGCTAAAATAGACAGACTCCTTTTTATATTGTTGTCTGAGAAAACCCCTACCCTTGTGGTGGGGATGAATCAGACTCGTCTGAACGTAGTGAAGACATTAAGTAACTCTCCTAAAGTAATTAAAGGTTTTTAACTTGAAAAGTGAAAGTAAGTTACTATAATAGTAAATTAGTTCTTTAAAAAGTAAAGAGTATGTGGTTTTACAAAGAAAACTGTTAAACAGTTTAACTTTTTGTAAGTAAAACTCTAAAGTTAATATAGTTCTCATGTTTTCAAGAGCAGTTAAAAACTTAATGGAGAACCTAAAGAAAATAAACTCTTGTATCCTGAAAGGGACTACGGTCGGGACGACCGAAAGAAACGCCTTTGGAGAGAATGTAAAACTAAGATTTTTAGTATTTTTAATCATTTTAGTAGTCTCGCTGAATTAGGAATCTACTCCCCTTGTGGGAGTAGAGGTTCAAAAATGGTGCTAATGCTATTATCTCTTTTATTTTCATAAGAGGATAATGACGATCTGCACCCCTTTTTATCTTACCTCCACCATATTCCGGCCACGGTGGGTCTGAATAAATAGTTTTATATTTTTTCACAGTTTAATTTCACTCAAAAATAATTTCCCTATATTCTGTTCCATCAACATCTTTTTTTATCTCTTCATCTTCGGTACAACCCTCTGTATCATAATCCCTAACTTCAACTCTCACATTAGAAGGTATATCACCACCCTCTATCACACCACCTTCGATAATCATAATAATCTTTATTGGTGCAGGATTAGGTTGTACCATATCATAAGGTTGATATACTTCTTCACCCTTAAAATCATCTACTCTGTCCCCATTTTCATCTACGATAGTTACATCATCGCCACAAGTAAAGTCTTGACCAGTACAAACAAAATTACCCTCATCATCTTTCTTAAAGTTCTGGGTTACAAACCCCACTGTTATCTTATTGTATCTTATTACATCGTCTGACATCTTATTATCTCCTATGTTTTTATTATTTTAACTTCTGTTCAGTACTATAGGAATATTTTTTTCTCCGGCTGGAATAAAATTATAATATCTTTGCCAACTCAAAATCATTTACCCATAGTTCCCCGTTAGATCCTCGATGTATATCTATATTCTTGTCTTCACAATCATCGTCTATCTGGACACCTTCTAATCTATAAAGAAGATGCTCTTCCTTATTTTTTTCCTGGTCAATTTCCTGGTCAATTTCTGCTATTATAGCAGTTCCCGTATGAAGACCTGTACTTATATTGAATCTTATTTTATCTCGTACTTCCATATCTTCTTACTCCTTCGTTTTTATCTATATAGACGAATTTTTCTCCGGCTGGAATAAATATGGCGGGAGAGAAATAGTCTTGTGTAACTATCCCCCTCCCCGTCATAGGAGAACCAAAATTACCTTCTAAAACTTACCACTGATAGCCTGTTCTGCTACTTCAATACCTTTAAGATAAGCGAGTGACTCAACATCTATACCTTCTATAGCATGAGCTAATATTAAATCAGTAAGAGTATCTATTACATGATTATATCTTCTATTCTTTGCCAAAACTTCATTATTTAATTGCTGCTGTTCAAAGTTCCGATCTGATGCTGCTTCAAGTGCTTGTTCACAATTGAACTCGCAAGAAGGGTCCCCACATTCACATACTCTTTTTAAGTTAGATGTAATAGAACCACTGCTATACATACTGTTTTCTTTATATAGAGGTAGTATTAAATCTATGATTATCTTATGTATACCAAGATTTATTTTTTTAGTTTCCATTTTTTCTGTTTCCATTATTGCCCTTTCAACCAATCATTTATTTCTTCACTTCTTATTATTAATTTTGCAGGCATCAGTGCTATAAAACTTCTCTTAAATTCTAGATAAAGGTCACCTACCATATCTCTTGCTTGCTTAGCTGTAGCACCTTTTCTCATTAGGTGATCTACAAGCATATTCAGTGCTAAGTCAGCAGGACCGCTTCCTTCATATCCCCACTGAAAACCATCAGGAGAGTGTTCTATAAAACGGTGCTTAAGATAAGATAGAAATTTACCATCTTCGTATATAGCCACGGGGCAATGTCCTATCTGTTTCTTATTGCCTTCGTAAGTAATCATTCGTTTGGGTCTTTTAACTCATCGAACTCTGCACCACAGCCCTGACAAGTATAAGGGCCATGTGGTGTTTCTGCATCATAGATAGCTTGTGAAGTATCTTTACCTTCGTCTTGATTATCTTGCCAGTTATTATTAATATCTACTATTATATCAAGACGACATACCTGATGAGCAAAAAAGAGACCAGAACCGCAATGGATACACTTAAAACCTGTATCAATATCTTCTGGGACAACTTCTCCCTCTTCGGGTATATACGTACTAAAGCTATCATTTATATGGTTATAGATAACTTCTATATCCTGTTCGGCTGCGACATCTACTGATACTTGCCAAGATCCTCCAACTTGAAAATACCTATTCAAAGAGAGAAAATAGCTAGTCTTACTTTTTAGAATTACAAAGACCACGGTATCAAAAGAAGCATGATCTTTCATCCCCTCTCTTAGTGGGAGTACTAATAAGGGAATTAATCCCTTTTCCCATTGTGTGCGTCTCTCTTTTAAGGTCATCGTATTTCTCCTATGAAAAAGAAAGAAGAGGTCATCCCTTTATCTTAGTTGTCGTTGGCGACCTCTTCTTTGTTAATACTAACCGACAGTCGATACCAAAATAGCCTCACGGGCTGCATCAGCCTCGACCTTAAACTTCCGACCCTTTTTCTCGACAGAGAACCGTACTCTACCATCGTGATTCGGAATAACGCATTTCAGGTTGCCATCGAAGAACACATCGTAAGAGCCAGCGGTTTGTGCAACTGTTGAGTAAACTCTTTTCGGGATATTCAAACGATCCTCTTTTGTCACAACACAAACCGACTTATCAGTGCTACGAACCGTAAGTACAGGATCAACAGGAGCAGAACTATTAGTCGTACCAACAACTACACTTGCATCTTTCAATGCCAACGGATAAAGTTGCGGGTCTGTGCCGATTGGATGAAAGGCAAATGCTTGCAGATTATTATCTACAGTAAGGGCAATCAAAGTTTTCTCATACCCCGCATTATCATAGTCGTAACTATTATGCACGACATTACGAATAACCGCATGATTGTCCAAACGTTCACCAGCCCTCTTTCTTGCTTCTACCGTTACATCGTAGGCTGTAAAAGTTCTACCCTCTCGGACAAAATCATCTATAACCTTAATTACTTGGTTTGCTACTGTAAAATTACACATTGTTTTAATCTCCTACATTGTTTAAGTTATGTTTCCAATACTGTACTATATTTTAATTTTTCTCCGGCTGGAACAAATTAGTATTTCATATAAACAGACACTATCCATATCTTCTCGTCATCTTGTAATCCTGCTTTCGTCGTTTCAAAATACTCATCTATCTCTGCTTTAGTTCGTAAACCAGCACCATCTTCATCATATAAATCTATATCTGGTCCCCAATACTCACCTACTTTCCTACATATATATCTAAAGAGATCTCTATCTTTAGCATATAACTCTTTATTAGTCCATTTAATAAGTAGTTCTCTCAACTTCTTAGTATTATCTAAAAATGCATTTTTCGTATTCTTGATAAACTCAGCAAGTACCTTTTTACCTTCTTCTGATTCAATATTAAGTGCTACATAATCTTCTCCTGTATCATGGACATAATCAAAACCAGAATTGTTCACGATACGTTCCGCTTGAGATACTGCAATCTCGATTGCTTCTCTATCATCTTTTTCTACTACTAAAAAACCTATTGCTGTACCTGACATAATATTCTCCTATAATTATTTCTTTCGGTGCTATTATATTTCGATGTTAGGATTGAACGGCTTTAGTACCAATCTCAAAATCACCACGATCACACTTATATATCTCATGTTTCTCATATAAAACTAATTTTCGACAACCTGCACAATCAGGAGAACAACAACGCTCTAAGAAAGCACATCTTACTACCTTATCGTTAGCCATGAAAACACGAAAAGAAGTGTGACCCTGTGCTTTATCTATAACATCTAATTTTCTTGCCATCGTACTATCTCCTATAACTTTTAACATCTTTCATTACTTCATCAATGCTATGATTCTTATTTTTTCTCCGGCTGGAATAAATTAGTATCCTTTTCTCTGTGCGAACTCAACAAGATAAACAAGATTCGCCTGATCTAATCTGTAAACGATCATTTCATCATTTATAACTCCGCTCTGACCACCTTTAGCCCATGTACTATTAGAGCCACTAACAGGGTAAGTACCCCAACCACCACCTGCAATATGAGCCTTACCCATAGCAACATCAGCAAGAAACATAAATGTTCTATCAGTAGAACCGCCACCACCCCAATAGCTAGTAGCATAATTTAGTGCTTTAGTGCTTATACATGAGAAATACAAACCGTTTCCATACATACGACCTGTACAATGTGCTGAACTACTCGGTGGTATAATCAGACCTTTTCTCATAATACTAAGCAAATTACTTGCTTTTGTACCATGCCATAACTGTCTTTTATCCTTTAAGTTAGCACCATAGTTATTATATGCATTTCTCATACTTTCGATATCTATAGCATATATATCTTTAATAGATAATGAATTACTCTTATGCATACTTTTTCTTGTTGATTGATAAAGGTGTCTGATATGTGAAATTATTGTTTTATCAGTAACTAACTCCATTTCTACCTTAAAAATAGACGGAGTATCATCTGCTTTTTTTTTAGTTGTTTCCTTTTTCGGTGCTGTAGAAACGTGAGTGAATGAAGCCTCAAGAGAATCTAAAATATCATTTTCCTTTCCTACTGCTACCATATCAGGGAGTATATCAGATGGTGCTAATCTTTTACGTCCAAAATCTCTTGGAATAAGGGAAAGATACTCATTCAATCTGTCCTCAAAATCGGAAATATCAAAACTACCACTTCTCACTAAAACAGATAGATCAGATAATAAGTCTCTTGCCCTTGCTACTTGTGCAGGAATCACTACACCCTGAGTAGTTCTGAATTGTGCTGTAGTAGTATCATAAGTTATTTTGCCACCTGTCGCATTAAGGATATTATGAGCATTTACCTTAACTAAGTAGTCAATTAAATCTCTTGCTAACTGACAAGTAGTTTGTATCTGCTTTTTAGCAATATCTGTTAATCTATGTGATGAGGCTTTTACAGGTGATACAGATATATCATTTGTGGTTTCGGCTACCTTATTTTCTCGATAACCCTTTTTCATCTTCTCTCGGATTTTTTTCTCCAATAGAAAACGACCAACTCCATACCATGTTTTTGATTGTCCTGAATCTCCTTGTCTCCCCCAAATAGACGTTACATCGTCATTATCATATAGTGTAACGTTCCAAAACTTGTTATTATTATTGCCTAAATTTGTTAGACTAAACTTTCTGTGTTCTACTATTGTAGATGTTGCCATTTTTACTTCTCCGTTTCTAAGGCTTTTTCAAAACACTCTCTAAGAAAAATATCGAGAACAGGTTTATTATCTTCTGTAAACTCTTTACGAGTCGCATGTACCATCTTGGTAAAATAGCCTATTATATTGCTTTCGTGATTCGGTCCTTGTCGGACAAGTGAATCACAAAGATTTTTTAATATCGTTTCGGCTACTCGGTTCATAATACACTACCTTTTATTTTTCTTCTGCTGGAAAAAATTATATCACATTTTCCTACTTTCGTCAAGTACTTTTTAGATTAAATAAAAATATCTGGCCAATTCTCAGCAAGTTTATAATGATTACGAAGTAAAGATTTTTTAAATAAAGTCCAAAAAATTCTTCGATCCTTTTTACCCAACCTAACTATTTCACCTCCTAGTGGCCATTTCTTACCTTCCCCCATAACTTTCCTACAAATAGCATTAGACATATCTTCTAGTGTTGAACTTTCTATAAAGACCTTTCCGTTATCCATATCCCCCCAGAAAGAGGCAGTAATAGGTATGTATTTCTCTACTAACTCTTTAACCTGTTTTTCAGTAAGTAGAATACCATAACTTTCATAGAACGATGTTATAGCCTCATATTCATCTATAGTACCGCTGATAGTTGTCTTCTTAGTTATCTTCATCTTTTACCTCATACTGATACATAATCTTTTACTTCACGATTAACATCTGTGGTACTATTAACACTTTTTTCACCGGCTGGAATAAATTTGAAATTTTGTATCATTTTACTAAATTGCCTTATATCATGCTTAAGACCGTGTACTTTTATAACAACATCTTTAGATACTCGGCTACTCAAACCCATACAGACACTGCAATCATGACAATTAGTTACCCTACCGGCTTCTTTGCTTGCAGGACATACAATTTCATTAGAGAGTATTATCGGGTCATCAATTTCTCGTATTCTAAAAGTGCGCCACCCTATATCTTTTGCTTCTTTTTGTTCCCATACCGTATCAACACTTGCCATACAATAATAAGCCAATAGTGGATTACAAATTTTCCATTGGTGAGTATATCCCGTAAAACCATCTACGATATTGCAAAAGTGAGTCCATATCTCTAAGGGAACTGCTGCAGGATCACCATAACAACCTAATCTCATTTTTTGATTCTTAAAAAACTTATCCATATCAGACTCATACCTTACATAGCTAAGTCCTGTTTTATAAGTTCTCCATATTCCGGCTGGGCTATGTACTACCCTTACATAACAAGTATTGTTTATCATTTGTTTTTTTTCTTCACTCCATACACCCCGGTGCTTGCAGTTCCCACATATACTCGAATCTTCTCCACTCTTAAGAGCATTGCTAGGATGAATATCAGACCTCATAATCCATGTTTGGATCACTTGCCCTGTTTTCTTATTTGTGTTTCTCTTAAACGTGTTAGCGATTACAACAATAGGTTGACCATCTAATTCACTCGGTCCTTCATACAATATTATGCCTGTAGGTATGTCTTTTTTCAGCATCATAGTCACTCCATTACAAATATCTTTTTATTGTTTCAATATTCCTCTACTCATAATTTTTTCCCCGGCTGGAATAAAAAAACCCCCTTGTACAAGGGGGGTTGTAATGGAATTAACCTCATATTAGTATCCGTGTTTGATTTACTGAGTAGAGGTTTTTGTTCGTATTTCTTGACGCTTTGCATCAAGGGCTGACTCAGAAACAGAAACACTGTTTATAAGTCCAAGTCTTTCCATAAGCGCCAGATTAATAAGACTACCTGTTAAACTCATATTCCCCTTAGCAGCACCATCTGAATTTGTACCACCTTGTCCCATAATAACAACTTTTGGAACATTAATTTGAGATAGATACTGTGATGCTTTTTCTACCTTAACAACTTCTGCATTAATCAATTGCTGTTCGAGTTCAGTAATAGCTCCTGAAAGTTCGATAGCCTTTTGCTTACCTTCGGCCTGTGCAATCATAGCCTTCTTATCTTCAAGAGCTGCTTTTGCAAGAATCTCAGCAACTTCAAACATCTTCGATGCCTTCATCAATGCTTCTGCCTTTTCAATCCCGGCAACTGCCAAAAACTGACTAGCCTTTGTTTCAGCTTCAATCTTTGTTTGCAATGCAACTTCAGCCTTTTGCTCTGCCGCAATAACTGCTTTCGCTTTTAATACATTTGCCTTAGCTGTGGCTTCTGCCTTTTCACGAAGACCTCTTTCAATAACCATCAAACGTTGTTGTACTTCCTGTTCTCGTTGAGCTTTCGACTTTTCTGCTGCAAGGAAAGACTCCTTTTTAGCCGCAAACTGCTTACGAGTTTCAGGATCATAATCTACATCGGTAACAGAGAATTGGAGTATCTCAATACTATACTTTTTCAATGGAGACATCTGGCTAACAATCGGTATCCCCTTATCGTCATTGATAATCTCAGTTCCCTGTACTGTTAAAGGATTACCTTTTTGATCGAATCGATCTTTTAACACTCTATCAACCCTACGCATTTCGTAAAGACCGTCTTTTAACATCCTCTCAATAATTAAAGCAAATTCGGCTTTACGTGCTGCTTGGTTTTCAGAAGATGACATAATAGGTGCTGCTGCTTTAATACAGTTAATACTATGAGCCTTAACTGAATTTATAGCATTCTCAACATCCCCTGCAAACAGTTCATGAAACTTTATCCTTGTTTCTGCCGTGAGAGGTGTTTGAAACTTTACATAAGTTGATATTTGAGCCGTACCACCATCATTGAATGTAGCTCGTACAGATTCTCTTTCTTTTCTACCGTCGCTTTCTTCATCATTATAAGTGGCTTCGATATACTTAGGATAAGTCCACACTTTTCCGAACCATTTAAGATACCATCCTGGTGATGACACAACAGTAATCTTACCTGAAACATGCTGCCATATTTGCCAGTTTTGTGCATCATTTCTCTCGAAAGTTGATCCGAGTGCACCTATAAAAATAACAGCCAATATTCCTACAACAATCAATGAAGTTATTTGTTTCGAACTCATCTTTTTACTCCTATCTAATTTAATTTCTTCAAAAAGTTTTACTAGTTATAATCTATACTCTTTTCATGGTGACTACCAGTACCTCCCTTCACGGATACTCTATCTTTGCATCTAATTTTAAGGTTCCATTATTTTTTCAAGTATTTATCTATCTTGGATGCTTCTTCTCCGGCTTTTTTAGCTACTTGTTTATCTTTTGATGCTTCTTGCTTCAGAACATCCTTATTTACACGAATGTCTTCAATAATCTCACTAACCATCGGCTCTTCATATTCCGGTTCAACAGAAGCATCCTTTAGAAAGTTATCAAGAAATTTGCTATTCTTAAGCCACACATAAACAAAAATACAGACCCCGATAGCTACTACAAATAATACTAATCTAATAAACATAATTGTCTCCGTTAGTTATTTTTAATCTACATCTTTGTAACGATTATCAAATGCAGAGTATATTATATCATATTCTATATTCGATGTCAAGTCTAAAATAGAATATTCTATAAATTGATATAAGTACTTAATTCATAGGTAGTTAAAAAAAGATGTGTGATTCTATTACTGTGTATGACCAACCAACTTTTTCTTTTTCCACGGAAATGAAGTAGGTTCTACACACCCTAGGATCAGGCATTATGTTATTATTGTTTATTGACTTAAAGAAAACTATTCTAAAGCAATTATTTCCTATAGGTGTATATTTTACCATTAACTCACCTTTTTTTATAGGAAACTCAGTTTTTACATACTCTTGTCTTAATAAAGTACGGGGAGGAAGCACATTTTTCTTTTCCGGATTTGAAGGTGGAATCTCAGAAATTGGAACTAAATTTGAATTTATCATTTTTTTCCTTTTACATCAGTGAATAATTTATACTTATCATTATTTAATAAGTGTTCTTCAAGGTGAAGACATCTTTTTGTTTTCATTCTTATCGTAAAACCAAATTTCTTCTTAAACTCAATAGCCAAATAACAATTCCCTTTTTCTATGTCTTCTCTTTGCCAGTTTATCGTATCACAATCTTTTAGTTGCTGAGGTGCAAAATTACCTTTTTTAGGCTTTCTCCACACCCATATCCGTGTATCATCTTCATCTCTTGTGACATATACTTTTTCTTTTGACATAGACATCTATAAATAATTTTTTCACCGGCTGGAATAAATGCTCCCAGTAGGAGTCGAACCTACATCCCGAAGGACCTGATTTTGAATCAGGTGTGTCTGCCTATTCCACCATGAGAGCTTATTTCTCCAATTTCTACTGGTCTTTTTAATTTCTTTAGTTTTGCATTTAGTATTTTTTTCTTCCACAACAATATTATACCTACAACAATTTGTGCAAACCATGACAAAATTATAAGCCAAAAAATCGAGATCATAAAAACTTTTAATTCAGGATTATATGTCCCAGTACACTTATAAGCTGCTCTCCACGTACATCCAAATATGATACTCCATCCCAAATTAAGTGCAGTTAAAAGACCCATACTCTCGGTAAACTCACAATCATAATCATAGATATCCCATTCTATTTTTGATTTTGTTTTAAGAGGAATTATTATTCAGTACTCTCTTTTTCTGTTTTTTCTAGTTGAATAGCATCATAGATTTCTCTACGATGCACACTTATAGATTTCGGTGCTGTGATTCCTAATCTTACTTTGTCCCTTCTAATATCAACTATAGTGATTTCAACCTCATCACCTATCATGATACTTTCATCTTTTTGCCTACTTAATACTAACATTTTTTTTCCTCATTAATTATTATATTTGATTTTACAATACTCTCATCCGGATTCGAACCGGAACTTCCCGAAGGAAAGTAGGGCTTAAACCTACTGTGTCTGCCAGATTCCACCATGAGAGCTTATTTTCCACAGATACTGACAATTGATTTTCCTTCTACGGCATATTCAGAGATTTCCACATCACCACGTCCTCCATCTACCCTAAATTCGGCATCCCAATCCTTATGTGATAACTTCTCGATTACCTCACGTACTGTTACTCTTCTTTTCCGAGCCATAGCTTAATCCATAAATATTGTAATAAATTAGTTTTCGCTTCACAAACTATATTCAGTGCTATAAGAATAATTTTTTCTCCGGCTGGAAAAAATTAGTTATCTAAAAATTTAAACCACTCATTGCACTTTCAGAGAGTGATATTGTGCTATCGTTATACTAGTTATTTAATAAATACTCTAGGTAGGACTCGAACCTACATGTGTCCATTTACCCTTTCTAATGGTTCGTAGCCATAGGGGATACTAGAGCACTATAAATTAAGAACTTTCACCATCCCTATATCTTTTTCTCCTAAGAATATTTCTTTTTGACCACCGACCTTTTCCAATTTCAATTTGTAATCTTGTGTTCTATCCATTTATACTACGGGAACCTATATTACCCACCTTAACATTCTAAAAAAAGGAAGTACATCTCCACACCCCAAAGATGTACTTCAATTATGAAACGTTACTGTCTCGTTAGATTACTTGTTTTCGCTAATTATCTTAAGATCCTTCTGTAAATCACAAGTACAAAGATCTATAGGATTTAAGCATCTTTTACATATTACTACATCTTCACTAAACTCAGGAAGATCAAAAAATTGGTCTTCTGCATGACTCACTGTTAAATGCTGTGTAGATACCATAGTAGCCAATAACATAATATCTTTATCTTTGTCAGTCTCAGGACCCCCATTTTCAGTAATCCTTTGAAGATCCTTTAAATACTTACTTAGATTCACCCAACTCTCATTTCTCATTTGATCACATTTACTTCTCAAATCAAAATTACGTTGCCTCATTAAAATACCTCCACTGCCTTTAAGAAAATCTATAATTTGGGGATGCATATCGTCCATAATATCCTTTCCCTTTTTGAAGAATATAACACAACGTCCACTCTTAGAATAGAAAAATCAGAATTTCCCTATTTCTACAGGAATATACCATATAGGATAATCACTTTCAAGCTTTTTTTTAAAAAAACAAAAAAATTCTCCTGATTTTAAAAGTATATAATATAAGAACTTACAAAAAAAAATGCCCATCGCTAAGTTACAGCAACAGGCATTTTGAAATCAGTTTGCAGTAATTTAAGCTGCTACTTCTGATGCTTTGTCTTTTACCCGTTTCTTTCTGATTCTAAGTTTGTATACACCACGGCGAACTCTCTTGATATGTCCTGTATCTTCGCGTATTTTGTTATTCACCATAGTATAGCCTTTATCGCTATTTGTCCTATGACCAAGTTTTAATAATCCCTGTTGTACTTCTTCCATGTTCATCTCTTCACCAGAAGCCATGACTTTACGAATAGCTTTGATTAAAGTAGTCTCGTTTTTGACTCTGGCCACATACGATTTTCTTTTACCTTTCACCTTTTTATGACTATTCTGAACGAACCTAACAAGGCGACGTTCCATCTTGTAAACAAGATTATCTATCACCTTTTTCTGTTTTAAGACTTGTTCATAAGTCTCAAAGAATCCCTCTCCATTACTGGTTTTACTCTTACCTTTTGTCCCTGTCATTTGTCTTACCTCCTAGTACTTTACGTACTAAATTACACTACAATCAATTAACTCTTATTCTTAACAACTTCACTTACAATACTACTCATCCGTTATGAAATCCGTTTCGTAGTAGCACTATTAACTATACCATATTTCATTAAAAGTTCAAAATATTTTTTTGTATAGTTAAACATTATTACCACTTATTTTTAGGGATTGGGTGCTAACTCCTTTATATATAGACACTTATGGAAAATACAAATAAAAGAAAGACCGATAATTTTTTTTAGAAATATATGAAAATAGACTTGACAAGGAACGTATAGTATCTATCTTTCCCAAAAATGCTCCTAGTAGGACTCGAACCTACATATCTCAACTTTAGGAAAGTTGTGCCTTAATCCATTTTAGCTATAGGAGCTTAATATCCCCGGTAGGACTCGAACCCACAATGTGCAATGCACGGTAGCTTAGAAAACTACTGCCTTATCCATTTAGACTACGGGGACAAATACTCCCAAGGAGAGTTGAACTCCTGCCTTAAGGTTGAGAACCTTATATCCTGGCCACTAGACGATAGGAGCAAAAGTGTAGGCATATATTAATAAGTACCTACACTTTGTAAACTATAATACCTAGGAGTGGAGTTGAACCACCAACACACAGTTTCTAAAACTGTGACCTCTGCCAATTGGGTTACCTAGGCTTGAATAGGACGAGTAGGATTCGAACCTACGAAATTTATCCACATCCGCTTATGAGTACGTTTGTAAAACCTCATAAAACCAGTTTCAGTAGTATGTTAGTCCACTTCACCATCGTCCTATCTAAAGTATCTAATGAGAATCGAACTCATATTTTTAGCATGGCAAGCTAATATAATACCATTATATCACAGATACAAATGCGAAACAGGAGGCACGATCTCCTAACTTCAGTTTGGAAAACTGACGTGTTGCCAATTAACACCAGTTTCGCTTTGAGTGTTATAAAAGGCCGGAAGGGGAATCGAACCCCTAAAAACGAAGGTTGCAATCTCGTTCCCTGCCATCGGGTTCCCGACCAAAGGGTGACTAGGGGGAATCGAACCCCTTCTCTCCGACATCCACAATGTCGTGTGCAGCCATTACACTATAGCCACCATGTATAATTATTTACGATATACGTTTTGAAGACATATACTATAAATAATAGCACAATAGGTGAAGAAGGAATCGAACCTCCTGAGCCTTTCGGCAACGGGTTTACAGCCCGCCCCAACTCTCCAACTTTGGCGTTCACCCTTGAAATAACTAGGGGTAGAAGGATTCGGACCTTCAAGACTTTCGGGTAAGAACCGAATGCTTTGCCTAATAAGCTTTACCCCCGTGTTCCTATTTATTCTCCACCACCATAACCTATGAGATCTCTCTCTTCTAATTCTTTTTTATAAGCATATAACTTTCTGATATTTTCTTCTCTCTGTTCTAATTTTATTTGAAGATCTTCTGGAAGAAGAGTTCTATGACTTATTGAACCTCTACTCCCACAAGGGGAGTAGATTCCTAATTCAGCGAGACTACTAAAATGATTAAAAATACTAAAAATCTTAGTTTTACATTCTCTCCAAAGGCGTTTCTTTCGGTCGTCCCGACCG
>Ga0222698_1000322_pt1 | contig 17677 bp, 16 predicted proteins | sample AntAcemetage1450_FD_179833 | JGI IMG/M metagenome (GOLD analysis project Ga0222698, IMG submission 179833) | Saline water microbial communities from Ace Lake, Antarctica - #1450 | ecosystem: Environmental > Aquatic > Non-marine Saline and Alkaline > Saline | place: Antarctica: Ace Lake...
AAAACGCCCCCTTTTGCTCAATTTCTGCGTCAGACTCAAATTTTAATCCTCAAAATACTCACTGTATTCCTCGGGTTAAAATTTTCGTCTTCCTTGAACTTGAGCAAAATTGAACATTTTCCAAAGGTCTCTTCTCCAACGGTCTCTATCCCAAAGGAAAAGAGCGGGGTCACAGCGGCGGGTCCGTACCGGAATTTAACCGGTTTCCCTATTATGCCCAAAGGGCCACCATTAAGTTGTGTTATATATTCTTGAGCCTATTTAAATCGATTGCGGATCATTGTCAAGATATTTTTACCGGGGAAAGTGTTACCCTGTTTTAATAGATTTTTTTTTCGAATTCTTATTAACAAAGACAAATAACATGCTTTCGAAATTGGTTATACAGATTTAAGTTGCAAGCTAATTTATGAGTATCCTTGACTATTTTTTGATTATGGATTAATTGTTTACAAAATGCTCATGACATTCACTAAAACCATAAACGGTGGAGAATTATATGATTAAAAGAAGCCCCTTATCTCATTAAAGAGATAAGGGGCTTCGTGTTTTTATATTTTTTCCCAGGAGTATCTTGATTATGACATCAGCCGGCAGATAGAGCTTGAAAGTTACGACTACCGGTTTTTGAGGCTGAACAAGTTCAACCTGCGGCCGGAGCAGGCCAGCGAAACAAAGAAGGATGTTTTGGATAGATTATTGAGAAAGGCGTTCAATGCTGATGAATGAGATGGTTGAAATATGACAAAAGACGAATTGATCAAACTCCTTAATGGGCATGAATGGAATAATGTTGAATTTAAGAAAGCGCAGCGCGGTGTGCCCGAGTCCGCCTATGAGTCGCTCAGAAGCTCAGATCGCTCTCAACCTGAAAGGACAAGCAAACTTCAGGGATCGCTATTTGAAGCCGGCTCTGGAATTAGAACTTGTGGAAATGACGGTCCCGGATAAGCCGAGAAGCAGCAAACAAAAATATCATCTTACAGATAAGGGTAAAGAATGGGTTGAACAGAACCAGGCGGAAAAATGATCATGATACATTTAATGGCATTAAAAATGGCACGGAAACGGATGGAGGCAAGAGTAGAGGAATGAGCCGTAGCCGAAATATGAGGAATATTTGCGGGATTTGAAGAAGCAATAAAAAAAGCCAAAGCAGCTGTGGTCCGGACGGCTAAAAGCGGGGGAAGGAATCGAAGGGGAAATCAGGATACATATTATTGCCTTTTTTCTTCGGGAAACAGGTATATTATTCCTTGAATTGAACAATTCCATCAAACTTCAATCGTTGAAATTGATATAATAAACAGAGGATCAAATCAGATGAGGGGAAAAAAATCGGTAGAAATGACCCGTGCCCTTGCGGTAGTGGGAAAAAATATAAAAAATGCTGCTATGGGGAAAACATATTCAATAACCAAAGTAATTCAAAAGTTCCCCATTCCACTCTTGCCCCACATGATATGATTGATTATGACGTCCCGTCAATTAACGAATCATTTTTTCAAAAGCACACTGTACATGAAATATCGTCGCCTCGGTTTTTATACAGCAACTTGCTGATGCCTGAATTGGAGATCGAGGTGTCTAAAATAACGAATCAACTGATCAACCGTGGGAGGAATGAAGCCATTCTTATTGAAAAAACCGATGACGTAAATGAACTGATAAATATATTAAACGAAGGTCCGGATCAATTAAATCGCGTAAGATTAAGAATGAAATTGCTGGAGCGCAGACAAGACGCTATGCCCCTGATTATGAAAGGTTTGCAAAAACAGCAACGCAGTGCGTTTGCAGAGATAGCTATAGAGATCATTCATGCGACGGGGGAGGATTACTCTAATGAAATAATTGAAATAATTGAACATTATCAGAGAAACGCATATGTTGTGTCTCTACTGTGCATGATATTGGGATTTTATGAAAATGACAGATCAAAAAAACTATTATGGGATTATTATCACTATTTCAAAGAACATTTTCCCAATGAAACATACAGCGATGGGCCGTTATTGGGTCTTGAAGAAATGAGGGCGCGAAAAAAAGAGAAATTGCAAGCAGCTTGTTCCAACAAAAACATAACCGTTCAATGAACTTCTCAAAAGTTCGACACACAGGAAAGCATACAATTAATGAGCAAAAAAAAGAAGGATCCGGTTATTAAGGATTACGAAAAATTAAGGGATGAAATTGTCATCGACAAGGTGAATGAAATTTTTCGCACTAAGCCGGATAATTATATCGCGGCATTGGAGGAAATAGGCTTCGAATATCATGAGGAAGATGATTGTGACGAAATAGAAGAAAGAAATGCCAGACCCGAAAATCAGAACCAGAAAGATTTAGTTGCGTTTTTTAAGGGTGAAAAAAAATTATCCGACACAATATTGCATCAATATTTCGAAGAGCGTGACTCGGAATTTTCAAACCTGTCCCTTATAAGGCCTTTTTTTAAGGAGGCAAATCAGAATTTAAAATCTCTTATAGTGTATGGTCTTGAGCGTTATCCGGGAAGGATTGATCTTTTGTCAGACTTAGCCTTTTTCCATGAATTTGAAAATATTCTCAGACTCCTCATCACCTATTACACACGTGCCTGTGAAACGCAGAGTAATCTGGAAACATTTACCGAGTTAGTCTGGGATTTCTATTATTCCACAAATCCGGACGGGTACGAAGCCTTATACGCCCTGAAAGAATTATTCGTCCCTGATACGGAAAAAAGAAAAATCATCGATTCCCTGATTGCCGAAACGGAGGATGGTTTCAAGAGTCATAAAGGATTCAATTGAAGCTGAATTAATAAAACCTTATGACCCTGAAAACAAGTCAAGAAAGCATGCTAAATACATTCCGTTCTGGGCATGATTTTTATATATGCCTTATGTAACTGAGCAGTGGATTTTATTGCTTCGGAAACAGATAAAAAATTAATACTTATATGATTACAGCTTGTTATCTTTGACAGTCTTTATTGCTCTTATGTAACTGATGTCCACTAATAAAGCTATGTGACGGCAAATCAGAGTTGATTCGATTGAACAAAATACGGTCTTTTTATCTTTCATTAGTTTGAAAGGCTCATCATACAGGGAAAACAGGCTCACAAAACCAGCAAGCGGATTGAGCTGTTGGAGCTGGATAAAAGCGGCATCAAAATAGCCGAATACATGACCGAACTCCCGAAACGCGAACTGCTGGAGCAGAAACTTCACAAAGCAGTTGAATTGGCGCGGAAACGGTTGGAAGCATAACCCGTGCAGTGCAAAACGGCGATATTATAAGCTACCGATTTGATATTTTTATGTGCAATACAGAAAATTTGCCATAACCTGGTATCTATGCTTTAATATTAAAATTACAATCCCGGATGATTTTGTTAATAATGTCAATTCTTCACTTTTTATGAAAGGTTTTCAATGGGCTACTCAGCATTCCTGAAACCACGGCAATAGTCGATACCCGAAGAGGGAATTAGGAATTATCGATCTGGCGAACCTGAGGAATGAATCCAATGCCAAACAACAAAAGCGCAACCAGATTATCTGCAAACATCCTCAATTACTTTGCGGCATTTACTGAAACAAGGTTTAATTTCAGGACACTGATAAACTACCGATGGACAAACAATGAGCTGACCCTGGACTTAGGAATATTTCAGGAATTTCAGGATGAACTTTTACAAAGGATAAAGAGCGGAGACACCACCTCTCTTACAGTAAGAAATGATGAGCATGTTCTCTCGCTTTCAGGCGATGATGTTTTATTGGAAATCAATAAAGCTCTTTCGGATAAATTTGGTTTGGAATATCTTAAATCATGTGTTGAGCAAGAAATTCTAAAGGTGGCTGAGCGGGATGTCGTCTTTATTGCAACCGAAAAAGGATTGCAGGCCGCCGACAACACCAACCTTTCAGAACAAGAGATTGAAAAACAGAATTCACAGACATTCCTTGACGGCTGCCGGAACTACAATCTTTCCCTCAGAAAACAGATCGGAATCATTCTTATTGAACTACAGAGAAAACAGATTAACCGTTTAAAAGATGAACTCGGCATTGAACATGTTCCGGCCTCAACCTTTGTAAAAACGCACAGAAAGCATCTAAACATAATTCCCCAGTTTAAGATCGGAGAATACATCAGGGCCGAATACGCAAAGCAGATACCGAAATACAGGGTGGATCTTCTCATGACCTTTTCAAAAGGCGGCAAAGAGCAGGCCCTGATTTTGGAATATGACGGGGTGGAATACCACACAAAAAATCCTGACATCGTGACCAAACATAATTTTTCGCAAGAATACCTTGATTACGACATCAGCCGCCAGATAGAGATTGAAAGCTACGGCTACCGCTTCTTGAGGCTGAACAAGTTTAATCTGCGGCAGGAGCAGGATGGTGAAACAAAGACAGATGTTTTGGATAGATTTTTAAGAAAAGCGTTCGATGCTGATGAGTGAGGTTATTGAAATATGAGAAAGCAAACGGGAAAACAGGTTGCAAAAACAGGCAACAAGTCCATTTCCGGCGATCTTATTGGTGATATCCGATCGCTCATTGAAACTGCCAGGCATAATGTCGCCGTTACGGTCAACGCCGGCTTGACCATTCTTTACTGGCAGATCGGCAATCGTATCCGCCAGGATATTTTAAAGGAAAAACGAGCAGATTACGGACGGAAAATTGTCGTGACGCTGTCGCGACAATTAACCGAAGATTATGGCAATAATTTTAATGAAAAAAATCTTCGCAGGATGATTCAATTTGCCGAAATTTTTTCAGATATGGAGATTGTCGTGACACTGTCACGACAATTGAGCTGGAGCCATTTTGTCGCGATTTTACCTCTCAAAGATGACCTTCAACGTGATTTCTACGCCGAGATGTGCCGTATTGAGCGATGGAGTGTTCGGACATTGCGGAAAAAAATTGATGGCATGCTTTATGAGCGCACCGCCATATCAAAAAAGCCTGAAAAATTGGTAAAGAAGGAGCTGGCAGCTTTACGGGAGGAGGATACGCTAACACCTGATCTTGTTTTCCGCGATCCATATTTCCTCGACTTTCTGGGACTAAAAGATACTTACAGCGAAAAAGATCTTGAAACAGCTATCCTTCGGGAAATGGAGAGTTTTATCCTGGAGCTTGGGGCCGGATTTTCGTTTGTTGCCCGCCAAAAGAGGATCACAGTCGATAATGAGGATTATTATCTTGATCTGCTCTTTTTTCACCGCAAACTCAAACGGCTCATTGCCATTGAATTAAAACTCGGCAAGTTCAAGGCAGCATACAAAGGCCAGATGGAACTCTATCTGCGCTGGCTGGAAAAATATGAAAAGGAGCTCGGCGAAGAAACACCCCTGGGCCTAATTCTCTGCGCTGGAAAAACAAGCGAGCAGATAGAGCTGTTGCAATTGGATAAAAGCGGCATCAAGGTGGCCGAATACATGACCGAACTACCAAAACGCGAACTGCTGGAGCAGAAGCTTCACAAAGCAGTTGAATTGGCGCGGAAACGGCTGGAGGCAAAACCCACATAGTGCAACCCAGAATACAAATGATGTCAGGGGAATAAAACCGGATATCGATGACATCAATCTGGAGTTATGAACGTTCTGCACGAAATTGAACGTATCAAACTGCAGCGCAGGAATTTTTCCACCAAACGTGCTATATTTGTAGCTGGCTATATGTTAGGCCGTTATTTACGAAGCAAAAAGCAGGAGGACAAGTCGTTTCACACGGACGGACAGAAGCGGCGGCATTTTGAAAGATGGCAGGCTTTTAAAAAAGATGTGAGCATATTGGGATAGGTTGTAATTTTTCCGCTCCCGGTGAAGTCTGGGTTACACACGTATTCCCAAAAGCCAATAGTTGGTTTTGATTCGCATGGTTACACATGATGCTTTATTTCATACTCGAAGAATCCGGTCATTTTCTCGGATAAAGCAATCAGCATCACATCATTCAAGGCAAGAAGGGCTGAAATATGTATATCTCGAAGGTCGTAATAGAGAACTATCGTTGCTTTGGTTCAAAGATAGAAATTAAACTAAAACCAGGCGTCAACGTATTCATCGGAGAAAATAATTCAGGCAAGACAACCGTGCTCAATGCATTGGGTTTTTTGTTTGATAGACGAGGACGCTCTCAATTAGGAATTGATGACTTCAATAAGAATTTAGAGCCGAGCACACGGGCACCCAAAATCACAGTTACCACAACACTCTCCTCGACGGGTAAAGACACAATTGAAGACAAAGCACTAGTTGCTACATGGCTCACATCCATTGAGGAAGCCTGGGAGGCACAGCTGATATACTCATACCACCTTCCAGAAGAAGATGAGGAGAAGTTCATCGCCGCGATCGAAAAAAACAAGGGATCCAAAGACCACTTTTGGGAAACACTAGAAAACTTCCAATCCAAATACGTGTCAAGGATCTACTGTGGCAATGAAAAAGACAGGAGACGACCAGAGCCAGACTCTCTCGACAAATTCGAGATGCGGTTCCTAAAAGCGATAAGAGACGTCGAAGCCGAGATGTTCTCCGGAACTCAACCACTTCTAAGGAAAATGCTACAGCAGGTACTCGATAACAGCAAAACAGAAGAGGAAAAGATAAAACTGACCAAGTCCTTCCAGAAAGATGCATCAGAATTACTCGATGGCATAAAGAAAAGGCTGGACACTAACATCCTATTTTCCCTCGTGGACGACGTCGGTGCATCAGAAGGCGGTAGTCCCACTGTGGAAGGAAAGCTGACAGAAGCTGACCTTCTCAAAGCACTCAACCTGGCAATACCCCGCCACGACACCTCAATACCTCTCACACAAAACGGGCTCGGATACAATAATCTCATATATATCGCTCTCCTTTTGCGGAGTATGGAACATAGCGCTTCGGAAAAGCGAGGGCGGAATGCAGTAGCATACTCTATGCTTGCGGTAGAGGAACCAGAAGCACACTTACATCCCGCACTTCAATACAAGCTTCTTAAATACTTCACAAAACAAGATCAAACACGTCAGATATTTATGACAACACATTCAACCCACATCACGGCAGGCGCCGGGCTTGATCCCATAATCAGTCTCTCATCGAATTCTTCAGGTGAGATGGTCGTCGTTTACCCTTCAAAATGCTTCCAAGAAAACTCCTCCGGCGTGACTTCAAAGAAGTATGTCGAGAGATACTTGGACGCAACCAAATCAAACATGCTTTTTAGCAAAGGTGTTCTTTTTGTAGAAGGTATTGCTGAGCAACTACTGATACCAACTCTTACAGAATACATTCCAGGATGCGACTTGGAAAAACAACACGTTTCAGTCATCAATGTGGGAGGCTCAACCTTCAAACACTTCCTTCCACTTTTTGGGGCAAGAGCACAAACAGGAGTCTCAAGTCTTCAATGCCGGGTAGGGTGCATTCCAGATGGTGATCCCAAGAGAAGGCGTAAAAGCCAGGATAAAGCGAGATATAAGAAGTGCTATCCATACCAGATAAACCTTGATTCGAGCCAGTATGAATATCAGGCTCTCTCAAGCGTTGTCACAAACCTTAAGAAAGACGCAAATAGTATCGCAAATATCCAAGTAACCCACAGCGTAAAGACCCTTGAATATGACCTGGCATACGAAAATGAAAACAGCAACCTGCTAGTCACGGATTCCTGCACAAATAAAGCCAAGATGGAAGAATTCAGGCTTAATAAAGATCTAAAGAGTGATGCTGCAAAGAAGCTGTTGGATGAAGAAATGATTGAAGATCTTAAGACGTTCGGCAAAGATAAACAGGGCAAAGCAGCATTCGCATCAGCATACCTCGAAAGTCTGGAAAACTCAAAAGGGGAACACGCACTCGACCTCGCATATGCACTGCGCAATAACGCAGAGAAGACTGGGGAAGATAGGGAGGATTTTGCAATTCCGGTATATATCTCCAAGGCGATCAAATGTGTCTGTGGCAAGGGACAAGAGTGAGAATGCAAGAACCAACCATCATTAGCTCCGACGACACTATCCAAGACTTTGACTCTCACATCAAAGTCTCAGCGGGACCGGGAGCAGGCAAGACGACTTGGCTCGTAAGCCACATCGTACATGTAGTAAGGGCTTCAAAACGACTCCACAAGGCGGCGAAGATTGTCTGTATCTCGTACACGAATGCTGCCTCTGAAGCCATCAGAAGCAAGCTCGGTGAATGCGCAGACATTGTCGAGACATCAACAATCCACAGCTTCTTGTTCAGTAACGTTGTCAGGCCATATCTCCATCTGTTGAAAAATGAAAAAGGGAAATGTCTGGTCGCGCATTCACTAGTGAAGAACCATTATGAGCCAAACCCGACTTATGGAAGAGTGAACGCGTGGCTGACCGCAGTGAAGTGCAGAAATAAAAAAGATGTCAATAAAAGCACAGCATACGCATATATCAAGAAAGCGCTCTGGCAAAGACAAGATGACGGAGCCTGGAAGTGTGCCCCAATCAAGTGGACCAGCAAACCGAAGTATATGCCAACAACAAAACTCAATATCTATAAGGAACTCTTGTGGAAGAAGGGAATCATCGAGCATGACGACGTGCTCTACTTCGCCTATATTATCCTTGAAAAGTATCCCCACCTCGCCGAGCATTTAGGTGCTAAATTCCCCTATATATACATTGATGAGTTCCAAGACACCGATCCAAGACAAACCCAAATACTCAAATGGATAGCAGAAGCTGGGAACAGCTACGTTGGAGTAATCGGCGACTCAGAACAGGCAATCTTTGGGTTTTGCGGAGCAAGAAGAGAAGACTTCATGGGTTTTGAGCTGACAGAAACCAGGGAATACACAATCGCGGACAACTGGCGAAGCACCGACAACATCATTGCGGTTCTCAACAATGCTAGAACTGATGAAATACAGCAGAAGGGGCTACGAAAGACAGAAGGAAGCGAAGTCGAAGTTCTAGTTGGAGAAATCAGCAAAGCATACGAGCAAGTCAAAGACAAAAACCCTGTCATGCTTGCACGAAGCAATGAAATGGCCGATCTCCTGAGAGCTAAGGATTTCGCCAAGCAAAATACAAAAGACTCTTGGTCAGAACTGGAGACGATTGACCTTGACAGATTTCTATTCGTAAAGGCTATTCTTGAGGCGTTTATGCTCCTGAAATCTGGACGTCCAGGTTCAGCGGTCAGAAAATATCTTGATGGATTTAGAGTAAGAAAGGGGCATTCCAATGTCCTCACAAATGCACCATACATCACAGACACTACGAAGCGTGCGCTTGCATTAACTTTTCTGTATTGCCTACAAACGAAGCATGCTTCGCTCTGCAGCAAACCGTTTCTTGAGACATACAATGAACTCGGGGAGCAAGTCGCAGAACTCCTTCCTGGTACAATACTCAAAAGGATCACCAGAGGAAAAATTCAAGATTATGCTCAAAAGTTCACGCTGCAGCAACTTCTTGATACAGCAAACATGGTGGATGACACACGGGATGCTAAAACCATACACAAGGCAAAAGGCGCAGAATATGAAACAGTTTTGATCGCTCTGCCAAATGAAGAAGACGCAGACAGGATTTTAATGCCAAAAGCAATACGGCACGCAGACGCAGGTGAATCAGAAGAACAGCGAATCGCATACGTAGGAATAAGCCGGGCAAGAGACAATCTCTTTATTTCAGTTCCGACGCTTAGCCGCGAAAGAAGAAAGGCAATTGAGGATAAGAAACTACCAATTCAAATTGTCGATTTGCAGAATAAAATGATAAAAATAAAACATGAGGACCAAGCTTAGACATGCCTTTTGCAAAGACTAGAACTTCACGCAGCGGAAATTGCAAGCTCAGTTTGCAGTAGATCTTCATTAGATGAATGTCTATGATCGCTCAGAATACAGGAGTATTTCATGACAAAGACCGACCTTACAGATGAAGAAAAAAGACTGATCGCTGATGCGTTAAGCAACAATATTGAACCGCCTTCGGAGCTGATGACAAAACTCTTTCCGGGTCTGGCCGAAAAATTTGATGTGGCGAAACTGGACAGGGCTAAAATTGTTACACTTGAATATGCGGGGAAAAGAAGCGAGGCCGCTATCCTGAACCAGGCATATCCGACGGATGCGGGATCACCGCTCCAGGTTGAAAGATGTTTTAGAGGCGGCAGTCCGACCGGGGAAACCCAGCTTGATCTGTTTGAAAGGGCAAAGGACGGGGCGGATGATAATTGGCAGAACCTGATTGTGCAGGGAGATAACCTGCAATTTCTAAAGACCTGCTACCGGAATGCAGATCCCCTGATCAAGGACAGGATCAAAGGTAAAGTGAAGCTGATTTATATTGATCCGCCGTTTGCGACGAAGGGTGATTTGAAAGGTTCGGGGAACGAAAAAAGCTATTCAGACAAGCTTGATTCTGCCGAGTTTATTGAGGGATTGAGAGAGAGGTTGATCTATATGCGGGAGATATTGGCGGATGATGGTTGCCTATATGTGCATCTTGATCAAAGGATGAGCCATTTCTTGAAGTTAGTTCTTGACGAGGTGTTCGGGAATTACAACTTTAAGAACGACATCGCCTGGATTAGATCCGCTTCTCACAACGACGCAAAAGCGCAGTACGGAAAAGTAAAAGACTCCCTTCTCTATTATTCAAGGAGCAATGCTACGTCGCTAAACACCCTATACACTCCCTACACGAAGGCATACATAAGCGCAGAGTGGCGGCAGCTGCCTTCAGGAAGATGGTATAAAGCAGAAAACATGCTCGACCCACGAGGGACAATGAAGGAGCATGATTTTCACGGCACTAAAGCACGATGGCGAACAAGTCCAGAGAAAATGGAGGCGCTTTGGAATAAGCCGCAGACAGAAGTTCCTAATAGTTACGGGCGGATTAAGTTGGGTCGAAACGGGAAGCCCATAAAACGATGCAGAATCATGTTCTTGGACGAAATGCCTGGGGTGCCTGTTTCGGATGTTTGGACAGGAATTTCATATGTGGCTGGTGGATCAAAGGAAGGTCAGAGTTATCCGACACAGAAGCCAGAAGCACTTCTTTCACGTATCATCCTTTCATCCTCAAACCCCGGTGACCTCGTCATGGACGTTTTCGCCGGCTCCGGCACTACTGCGGCGGTCGCTGAAAAATTAGATCGCCGCTGGATCGTCTGCGATTTCGGCAAACATGCGATCTACACCATGCAAAAACGGATGCTCAGAATCGGTGAGTCAAAAGCGCTTGGAAAAGATGTAAAGAAAAACCGGAAATACGGCAAGCCGCCAAAGCCGTTCTGCGTGGTTTCCACGGGGGCCTATGATTTTTCCCGCATTATGAAGCTTCGGGAGAACAAGGACGCCTATATTGATTTTGTGTTAGGGCTTTTTCAGAGCAGCAGGGATGAAAAGGATTTATCAGGCAAATACAGGCTTGCCAATATTTTTGGTGAAAAAGATGGCGATCCGGTTGAGGTTTACCCTGTGTGGAATGATGAGTATTTGAAAAACATCAGGGTTGATGAGAATTATCTCAAAGGAATCATTTTGCAGTCCCGAGGCAAGCTAAAGGGCAATTATTATATTATCACACCGGAGACCTGCACCCTTATTGGCGATACAGTCATGAAAAACAGCGCCGGTAATGATGTGGATTTTAAGATGCTCAAGTTTCCCTACAAAATACTGGAAGATGTCTCCCGCAATTTTCAGATACAACAGCAGCCAAGCTCCCAGGAAAATGTCAACAACCTTATCAATTCAACCGGGTTTTATTTTAATGATGATGTTGAGATTGCGGTTGAGAGAATAAAACAAGGGTTGAAAATCACGCGGTTTAAGACAAAGATTCTGGATAAACAGGGTGATCGTTTAACAGGAATTGAGGGGCTTGCCATGTTGCTTGTGGATGTTGATTATGACGGCAAGATATTTGATATGGACAGGACTGTATTTGCCAAAGATGTTGGCGATGACGGCGTGATTAAAATGATCGGTTTGACGGAAAGTATTGCAGTTGTTGCCATTGATAAACACGGTAATGAGAGCAGGCCTTTTATCATCAAAAACAAGTAACCACTATAAGGAGTTATTATGAAATCGTTTGAAAGCGCCTCATTGATGAAAAATGAAAGTGAGGCCATCGAGGCAGCTATCAGGATGCTAAAAAGCGAATTCTCCGTATCTAAAGTTATTCTCTTTGGATCAAAGGCCCGCGGAGACCATGACGAGCATTCAGATATTGATTTGCTTGTGGTCGCTTCCAAATTACTGCATTGGAAAGAAGAGAAGGCCATTATTGGGGCTTTATTCGACATCGGTATGGAATATGATGTTATTTTTAGTCCTTTGTTCACATCCGTTGACGAGTGGGAGAATGGTATATTTACGGAGTTTCCTGTTTACCGGGAAATCTCACGCGATGGAGCCGTTGTATTATGAGCCAACAGATTATTATCGACTATTGGGTAGAAAAGGCCGGGGAAGACCTTGCGTTAGCTCGGGACAACTTTAAATCCGGCAGGTATCAAAATGCAGTGAGGGATGCATATTTTGCCTGTTTCCATGCTTTTTCTGCGGTGCTTATAAAAGAGGGAAAGAGGTTTAAAAAACACAAAGAAGTCCGCTCAATGCTCCACAGGGACTTCATTCGAACCAAGAAAATCGATAGTTTCTGGGGAAAACACTATGATTGGCTTTTTGATAATCGGCATAAGGCGGATTATCGACCGCTGGTGAAGTTTGATCCGGATCAGGTCAGAGAAATCGTTGAGGAAAGCGAAGCATTTGTAAAAGAGATGGCAGGTTTGTAAATTAGGTTAAAAGAAAATGGCGAGAAAATCTAAGAGACAAAAAGCGATCAAGCGATTGAATCTGTCAGATCACACTCTGGATATAAATATCCGGAAATGTAATTATAACAAGTTCAGTTTTTCAGAAATAGAGGACTATGTCAGCGAGCTGGTTGGGTCGCGCGATTACCAGTATAAGGCCATCAAACAGATCGATAATTATTTTAACCAGTTCCTGCCACGGGGAAAAAAGAAACGAGTTTTTGAAAATATTTCAGGGGATTTGATTCCTGTTGATACCTCCGGGATGGACAAAACCGGCATCCGGGTGAGCGAACTTGAAAGGGACAGAACCGCATTCCTAAGCGAGGATTATGAAACCGAAGTTGGAAAAGCAAACGAATTTGTACTGGAATACATTAACGAATTAAGAGGACGCCCGGAAGATAAGCAACAACTTTCCCTTTTTAAGCCCGAAGATTTTGTGGATAGAAAAGATGAGATAATCCGGACATTTGTAAAGGGCGATACAAGACCACCCTATGTGGTCAATACATCAAAACTGAAAAGTCCGCAAAATATCGTCCTGGTATCCCATTCGCCGGAAAAAGAGTTTGTTTTTCAATTGATAGACAATTCTGATTATATTGCTTCGTGGATAAAATCACCCGACAAAAATTTTTACAGCATTGATTATGAATACTGGAAAGATGGGAAAGACAGAGTCAGACGAAGTTTTAATCCCGATTTTTTCATAAAGATCAATCTTGACGAGTACATCTCAAGGCTTGAGAGCGAAGGAAAGCAAGATCATCTTGAAGAATTAAAAAAACTCCAGGATGAAGGCGTAGAAACCCTCATCAAGGTGGTGGAGATCAAATCTGATGAAGAGCAGGATGAAGCAACTCCGGCAAAAGAAGACTATGCAAAGGCGCACTTTGAAAGGGTAAACAAGAAATTATGCGCATTGAATTCGGCAGATCTTGACAGTCGATATAGGGGTGATGCAAAACAATTTTATACTTTTGATTTGCTAAGAACCTATCAATTTCAGCGATGGATTGAAGATTTAATAAAAGGAAAGTTTTTTTCGTAGATATCAAATTTTAATCTATCACCGAATCAACATTATTTGCCAGCAATCAGACTCTTCAGATTTCCAGCAGAGGTCACCGGGAAACCGAAATTATTAAAAGTGTAAAAAAATGTTCGAACCACACGAAGGAACTCTCCAACTAAAACATAAATTTCAAAAAGCATATAACTGGCTTGAGAAACGTGGCCCGACAGATCTTAAAACCAAAAGCGGAACACATTTTATTGCAAAAGCTACTATCACTCAAAAAGGGCCTCACAGCGGTGAAGAAGTCATACGGTTTATGCAGGACGGCAAAGAATACGGCAGAGCGTACGAGTGTTGCTGGGGCTATTACTATAATTGTAATCGAACCCGTATTGGTATGTATTGTGCCGCTGTTGATGTTGCTGTTGAGTGATTTCAAATTATCATCTGGTGTTCTAAACAAACGCTGATCCGACATTGACCAGACAGAGAACCAAACCCATGAAAGATCTTCTTATTAAAATCGCAAAAGCAATTGTCGATAACCCGGAACAGGTACAAGTTAAAGAGATTGTAAGCACCCAAACAACTGTATTGGAACTAAGGGTGGCTGAGACTGATATGGGCAAAGTCATTGGCAAACAGGGGAAAACGGCAACTGCAATTCGGACTTTATTAAATGCAGTTTCTGGCAAGGTTCAGAAAAGGTATATGCTTCAAATTGTTGATTGATGGGGTGGGTTTTGGATTTTGACAAGTCAGATTTTCATGGGTTTTTCTTAATGCATCTGTAATTCCGGAAATTATGGGCCATTCCCGAACCGAAACCACCATGAAACACTATCAGCACACAAACATAAAACTGCACCGCAAAACCATAAACAAACTTCCGGAATTAAATCTACCGGATTGATAATAAAGGGGCATTGAAAAATTAATGGACCTTGCGGTTTTTGATATCTGGTGAGCTTTTCGAACTTGGAAAAACATTAAGGAGGCTTTATGGCTACTCAAGAACAACGTAATGAAAAAATTGAAGAAGGAAAAAAACTGCTTGAGGAATTAGCCTCGCAAAAAGCGACTTCTTTAGCAAGAATGGAGGAGTTATCAAGAGATATTAATTTTTCTGATGCAGTTCCGTCCTTCGAAGAAATGTTAGATATCGTAAAACAATTAAACCAAAGAAGTATTGACAGGTTATCTCATAATCAACTTAATCAAATTATTGCCGGTTGTACCAATCTGAAAAATCTAGTCAAAAAGGTGAACGATTTTACATTAAACCAAAATACACCGGCTGATGTATGCAAGGCAATAGTAGAAGAGGTCAAAAATGCATATGATTCCGTCATGGAACCGCTAACTGTTCCTCTTGCTTTTACAGCTACACAGGCAACAGATTATTCAAAAATTGAGCGGGAAGCAAAAGGTTATCATGCAACAATGAGGGAAGAAGCGAATGCCTTTAAGGAATTGATGGAGTCATACAAAGTGGATGGAGAAAAAGCCCTCCAGGCTGTTAAGGATCAAGCTGCGGAAGCTGGTGTAGCAACAAATGCCCAAATATTTTTAACCGACTCAAAAGACCATGCAAAAGCGGCAAAAAAATGGCTTACTGCAACTATCTGGGCATCGATTATTACCTTTGTCGCTGCCGTTATTTTTGTTTTCATTAGTTTTAAATACAAACCTGATTCAACAGCCGTTGCAATTCAATATGTAGTTAGCAAGTTAATTCTTCTTTCGACGTTGTCCTTTGGTATTTTTTGGAGTGCCAGGAATTATAAATCAAGCAAACACAACGAAACCCTAAATAAACATAGGGCAAACGCACTAATGACATTTAGGGCATTTGTTGAGGGAAGTGGCGAGCAACAAGTAAAAGAAGCAATTCTTTTACAAGCTTCTCAGGCAGCATTTGTCAATCGGCCAACAGGTTATGAGGGCCAAGAAAAAGAATCGCAAACCATAAGCCCAGTTGTCGAAATCTTGGGAAAATCTTTAGTTAAATAAAGTGATTGGGGTCAAACCTTGATTATTGATTAAAAAAAGTGATTGGGGTCAAACCTTGATTATTGATTAAAATGAGGTCAATTGACACATCTCATGGATGTTGCTAATAGTTCAGCATGGCCAGACCATTACGTATAGAATTTAAGGGCGCCTTGTACCACATTATATCCAGAGGAAACGAGAGCCGTGACATCTTTTTAGGGGATGAGGATTATTAAATTTTTTTTGGTGTCTTGGAAGAGATGTCCGATCGATTTGAGGTAGACATATTTGCCTATGTTTTGATGAGCAATCATTATCACCTGGTGATTCGGACGAATCAGAAAAACATATCCAAAAGCATGCAATGGGTGGGTACGACCTACACCCGTCGATTTAATCGGGATGATTTACTTTATTTTTTAAGAGGGAACGGTCTATATACGATCAAATCGGGGAGTTACTCGGTCTAACGTATTCCGCGGTGAGCTGCAGGGTAAGTATTGTCAATTCAGAGATATCCAAGCCATCTGAAATGAGGCGAAAATACAGCCTGATTAAGTCAATAATAAAGGTTTGATTCCAATTACAAAATTTCACGGGGTGGTTATGGAACAAAAAGCGTTTCAGGATTATTACAAAGATCACTCAAGCCATTGCTATGGATGCGGGAGGTTGAATCCATATGGTTTGCAAATAAAGAGCTATTGGGACGGAGATGAAACGGTCTGCAGGTTTCACCCCCAACCTTACCACACCGCAATGAAAGGATTTGTTTATGGCGGATTAATCGCTTCTGTCATTGACTGTCATGGTACAGCCACTGCAGCGGCAGCCAGTTATAGAGCCCAAAACCGGGAAATGGATACCGACCCCGAGCTTCGGTTTGTAACCGGATCACTTCATGTGGATTATCATCTTCCCACTCCCATTGATCGTCCCATGGATCTCAGAGCGACCATTAAAAAAATTAAAGGGAGAAAAGTCGTAGTAAAGGTATCTCTATTTTCCGGTGACAAACTTTGCGCAAAGGGAGAAGTATTGGCCATACAAATACCGGATAAGCTAAAAAATATCGTTGTCTCCCCCTGAATTGTGTGGGCGCTTGGGATGGCGCTCGGGGTCGGACCACGGTAACCAACCATAAAAACTGCAAAGGAGGCCTGAAACAGGCCCTAAAATCTTCTTAAGTCTTTCATTTCGCAAGCTCTTTTTATGAATTATCAGTCAATTCGCGTGGCCTAACCCCATTCGGCGACCCCCATTCGGTGATTGGCAAAGAGATCTTCTAATCTCAAAAAACCTTCTTTTTCTTAATGTGACCGATCCTGAAGTATGTTTCAATTTTGATTCAGTGAGGCATATTTTAATCGATAAATTCCCTCATCGGTACCTTATCTTGACATCAAATGGTTAAATTTATGCTAAGGAAATATTGGCGAAATACAAAACAATTAACGATATATCATCAATATAATCAAATATAAACATAACGAGAAATGTATTATCACAAAAAAGAATCGGACATTTTTTTTGGTATAGTGATATCATATAGTTGAATAGATTTTGTCATGTGTTTCAGTATTGGCATAATAGTTGCTGAATATTCATCATAAGATTAACGAACCTAAATACAGGTCACTCTGCCAGGACCTGGCATACCTCCTTAAAGCGGGAAGGGGTGATTTGGCCGCCAATCACCCCTTCTCATAAACCTCAAGAGGATGATAATGAAAACTTGTGAAGCTTGCGATCAATTCGAAAAGCGCGTAAAGGAATGGAACTACTGGAGTGGTGCGATTGATCCCCTACCTTATATAGATGATATGATT
>Ga0222698_1000376_pt1 | contig 16064 bp, 14 predicted proteins | sample AntAcemetage1450_FD_179833 | JGI IMG/M metagenome (GOLD analysis project Ga0222698, IMG submission 179833) | Saline water microbial communities from Ace Lake, Antarctica - #1450 | ecosystem: Environmental > Aquatic > Non-marine Saline and Alkaline > Saline | place: Antarctica: Ace Lake...
ATCTCACAATAAACAAAAGTTCATGAATAGATCGGTCTGAAAAATTATATTTTCGAGATGATATGCTGTAACCTATTGTTCTCCTTGGCATTGCAACAATTTTCGCCAAGTTGATGAATAATTCAGGCTAGGAGGATGAAAATATAAAAAATAAGGAGGGTGAGATATGAAGCGTTCGATTTATTTATCGTTTATGTTATTGCTTTTCATCACCGGCAATTTATTTGCAACTACTCAGATTGCCGGCAGTAAGGTTTCTCATAAGCAGTATTACTTCCGGGCAAATGCTGTTTACACAATAACCTACATGATCAACGAAAAAGAGACACAAGCTCTGGAGGAAGTGTATTTCAAGGATATATGGCTCAGTCCCGCTTCAGAATCGGAATTCACTTATATGGAATCGATGTCCCAGGCTCCCCAGCAGAATGATAAGTTCTATTATCTTGTTGAATTCTGGAAGGACTACGCAGACGGGAAACAGGAATCTTACTTAATTCCGGTAAGAAGTATCGTGGAAATTAAATATGTTGTAAAAAAACGGTCCTCAAAATAAAGGGGGTCAGGTCTCCACATTTTACATTCCGCCGGGCACAACATTCAAAATAGTTTGTTGAAACAGTAAAAGTGATACCATTATCGGAAGTCAGGGTAGTTGAGGTGAAACCAGGCAGGAAGAAGAAAAACGAAGGATCGGGTCTGATTTAGCGCCGGATCCACGCAATAGATGGAGGAGATATGAAAGAGGCGGTCAACGACGATCTTAACCTCGCGGTGTCGAGGCTGGGCGAGTGCCGAATATCCTCGCCGATGTCCGGCGTTCATTTCGTGAGCGACGATGAGCATGTGCTTTATCACTCGAGTCTTAAGGAAATAGAGGATTTCCAGGCGCGGGGCAAAGAGCCCCCATCTTTCGAGATGGCCGGGCCGAGGGAAAAAATCCATTTCGATCCGGCAGGCCTCGCGTGCGGGATCGTGACATGCGGGGGGCTCTGCCCGGGCTTGAACGACGTTATCCGGTCAATCGTTTTGTGCCTTCATTATAACTACGGCGTGCGGACGGTGTACGGCTTCCGCCACGGTTATTCGGGACTCGTCGAGAAGAACGGGCATGGTCCCGTCAGGCTGACACTGGAGATGGTCGAGGATATCCACCAGAAGGGCGGGACGATCCTGAGCTCGTCGCGCGGGGCCCAGGATGTTTCCGAGATGGTCGATACCCTGGAGCGCATGAACCTTGGCATCCTCTTCACTATCGGGGGGGACGGGACGCTGCACGGTGCGAGGGAGATCGCATCGGAGATCGGCCGCCGCAACCTGGATATCGCTGTGGTCGGGGTCCCGAAGACGATAGACAACGATATCTCGTATGTGCAGTGGTCCTTCGGCTTCGATACGGCGGTTTCAGAGGCGAGGAAGGCCATATACGCGGCGCACACGGAGGCCCACGGAGCGAGGAACGGGGTCGGCCTGGTGAAGCTGATGGGCCGGAATTCCGGATTTGTCGCCGCATATGCCACCCTGGCCACCAGCGATGTTAACTTCTGCCTCGTTCCCGAGGTCCCCTTCAACCTCGGCGCTTTACTCGAAGCTTTGAGGAAGAGGCTGGAGAAGAGGGGCCATGCGGTGGTGGTTGCGGGGGAGGGAGCCGGCCAGGACCTGACGGGCGGAACCCAGGATAAGGACGCTTCGGGGAACGTCCGTCTTGGAGACATCGGCGTATTCCTCAAGGATCGAATAAAGGCTTATTTCAGGGAGGCCGGGATCGAGATGAGCCTGAAATACATCGACCCGAGTTACATGATCCGGAGCGTGCCCGCGAACGCGTACGACTCGGCTCTTTGCCTTATTCTGGGGCACAACGCGGTCCACGCGGGGATGACAGGACTGACGAACGTGGTCGTGGGCTACTGGAGGGGCGAATTCACCCACGTGCCGATCCCGCCGGCTGTCTCAAGGCGCAAGCGGATTGATCCGGACGGAGGGATGTGGCGCAACGTCCTGGTTACAACGGGCCAGCCGGTGGATATGTAAAATCGGGCGCGCGCGATTAAGCATCCGCAGGTTTTTTTGTGCGGGACCGGAGGAAGATGGAACCAAGCACAGGCGTCAAATCCCGATCTTTCGCGTGGCTTAACGCTACCCAATTCTTCGGGGCGCTCAACGACAACCTCTTCAGGATTCTCCTCGTTGTCTTCCTGACCGCATCGAGGGGAGAGGGTGTGATCGGAAGCGCGGCGGTTATCGGCAGCGCGGTATTCGTGGTGCCCTTTCTCCTTTTCTCCGCCGCGGCGGGCGCTCTAGCCGATCGCTTCAGCAAGCGCGATATTATCGTGTGGGCCAAGTGCGCGGAGGTGCCCGTCATGGCCCTGGGCTGCGCGGCTTTCTTCTTTCAGTCGGCAGCGGCCCTGTACGCTGTCCTCTTTCTAGTGGCGGCCCAGAGCGCGTTCTTCGGGCCGTCCAAGTACGGGATTATTCCCGAGCTGGTGGGCCGGGAGAGGCTTTCCAGGGCCAACGGCTTTCTGCAGGCATTTACTTTCCTGGCTATAATAGCGGGGATAGGGCTGGCGCTCTTTCTCTCCCCGCTCTCGTCCGGCAACTACGTGCGGGCATCCTTCTTCTGCGTGATCATAGCCGTCGCGGGCCTCATCACCAGCCTTCCCATAGAGCGCACGCCGCTTGCGGGGTCCGCCGGCAGGGTCTCTTGGCTGTTCGTGCGCGATATCCGCCGCACCCTGTCCGGGATCCGCGCGGACGGTTACCTGCTGCTTGCAGTCATCGGCTCGGCATACTTCCTTCTGATCGTCTCCCTCATGCAGCTCAACCTGGTACGTTACGGGATAGTGGAGATGGGCCTCTCCGAGAAGGGAGGGGTCTTCCTGTTCCTTCTGGCCGCACTCGGCGTTGTCGCCGGGGCTCTCCTGGCCGGCAGGGTATCGGGCAGGAACGTTGTACTCGGCGTGTTGCCCATAGGCGCGATCGGGCTCACATTCTCAACCGTCTGGCTCAGCCTGATCAGGGGAGGGCCGGTGATGATATACCCGGTGATCGTCCTGATGGGTGTGAGCGCCGGGCTATTCATCGTACCCATACAGGCGTGGATCCAGTTCCGCAGCCCGCGCGAGCGTCTCGGTGAAATCATCGGCGCCGCCGCATTCCTCGGCGGGTGCGGGGTGCTCCTGGCTTCCGGGATGATTTATTTCTTCGCCGAAGTCCTGGGGATGGGGCCCCGGGAGTGCTTCGTGGTCATCGGCTGGATGACGCTCCTGCTCACCATCGTCGCGCTGTACGTTCTTCCCGGGTTCCTGCTCAGCTTCATCTGCCTGGTGATCATGCGCACGTTCTACAGGCTGCGGACGATAGGCGCCGGGAACATACCGCTCGAGGGGCCGGCGCTGCTGGTGTGCAACCACGTCTCGCTGATGGACGCCCTCCTGCTCATAGCGACGCAGCAGCGGCGGATAAGATTCCTTGCGGAGCGCGGGATCTATGAAAAGAGGTGGCTCAGGCTGCTCATGCGCCTCATGGGCGTGATCCCTATCTCGTACAGCGATTCCCCGAGAGAACTGGTCGCCTCGCTCCGCGAGGCCCACAGGGCCCTCGACGAGGGCTTCCTGGTGTGCATTTTCGCGGAGGGGGCCGTCACGCGCATAGGAAACCTCCTTGCGTTCAAGGCCGGATTCGAGCACATCGTCAAGGGCACCGGTTACCCGATCGTCCCGATCTACCTCGGCGGCGCGTGGGGGAGCATCTTCAGCTATTACCACGGCATGCCCCTCTCCCGGTGGCCCATGAGCGTACCGTACCCGGTGACCATCATCTTCGGCAGGCCCCTTCCGTCGTCGGCGACAGCGGCCGAGGTCAGGCGTGAGGTCATGGAGCTTTCCTGCGATTATTTTAACGACGAGAAGGTCCGGCGCCGGCCCCTCGGCGAGTGTTTCGTCACGGCCGCCCGGGAGAACTGGCGCAGGCAGGCAGTCTCCGACAGCACCGGCAAGCGGCTCACGTTCAGGGAGACGCTCATTGGAGCGGTGGCCCTTGCTGCGTGGATGAAGGTGCGTCTGGCCGGCGAGGATAAGATAGGCATCCTTCTGCCCCAATCGGTCGGGGGGGTGCTGGCCAACCTGGCGGTAACCCTGCTTGGCAAAGTGGCCGTGAACCTGAACTACACGTCCTCGGTGGATGCGTTTCGCTCGGCCGTCGAGCAGTGCGGCATACGGCACGTGCTCACCAGCAGGGTTTTCCTCGAAAAGCTCGGGAAGCTTCCCGTGCCGGAGGGGGCTATATACCTGGAGGACGTCCTTAAGAGCATCGGGCCTGCCGAGAAGCGCCGCGCGTGGCTGAAGGCCCGGTTCATGCCGTGCCGCCTTCTCGCCGGGAAGAGGCATTTCAATGCCGACGAGGTGGTCACGATCATCTTCTCCTCCGGGAGCACGGGGGACCCGAAGGGCGTGATGCTGAGCCATCACAATATACTCTCCAACATAGAGGCGTTGCGCATGGTCTTTTGCCTGTCTCCCAGGGACTGCGTCTGCGGCGTCCTGCCCTTCTTCCATTCTTTCGGCTACACGGCGACGCTGTGGGAGCCCCTGCTCAGCGGCACCACCGTCGCCTATCATCCCAACCCCCTGGACGGGGCCGGTGTCGCTAAAACCGTCCGGAGAAGTAAGGCAACCTTGCTCTTCGCGACTCCCACGTTCCTGATGACATACATTCGCCATGCCAAACCGGAGGACTTCGCGTCCCTGAAGATCGTCGTCGTGGGGGCGGAGAAGCTCAAGAAGCGGATAGCGGACCTTTTCGAGAAGAAGTTCGGCATCCGGCCGCGGGAGGGGTACGGCGCGACGGAGCTCTCACCCATTGCGGCGCTGAACATACCGGATGTCGATATCGGCGGCGTCCACCAGGTCGGCACCAAGGAGGGCACCGTGGGGCAGCCGCTCGCGGGCGTCGCCGTCAGGATCGTCGATCCGGACACGGGAGAGGCGGTGCCGGACGGCGAGCCCGGCCTGATGTTAATCAAGGGGCCCAACGTGATGCTTGGCTACCTGAACCGGCCGGATAAGACGAAGGATGTCCTTCGCGACGGGTGGTACAACACCGGTGATATAGCCCTCGTGGACGATGACGGGTTCGTAACGATCACGGACCGCCTTTCCCGCTTCAGCAAGATAGGCGGGGAGATGGTTCCCCACATAGCCGTGGAGGAGGAGATTCAGCGCGGGTTGAATAAGACCGAGCAGGTTGTCGCCGTGACGTCCGTGCCGGACGAGAAAAAGGGTGAGAAGCTGGTGGTGATGTACACAGATGAGGCGGGGCCGCCTGAAGAGCTTAAGCGCGTCATGGCGGAGAGCGGCCTGCCGAACCTCTGGAAGCCGAAGCCCGACTGCTACTTCAGGATCGAAGCCCTCCCCCTGCTGGGTACTGGTAAGCTGGACCTGAAAGGACTCAAGCAGCTGGCCCTCGAAGCGGCGGGGGCGGAAAAAAAATAAAGGCCCTAACTATTTCTCGGGATGTCCTACGGAGATTTCCGCCATGGGGTTACTAATGGTTACTAACTCCTAGAGTGGTTACTAACGGTTACTACAACCTCCGGCTTGCTGCGAAAAGAGTATCGCGACAGCGCAGCAATAAGGAGCTTAATTTGTAACAACGAGCGGAGCGAGTATTGTAACTTTTTCGTAACCTCTCGTAACCTTGCGTAATTTTTCTTCCTCAGATCCGCCGTCCGTCGTGGGAGGTGATCGGCACCATCCGCATGTATAGCATGATGAGAATCACGACGAGCACGTTGATGCCGACCGCGCTCAGCGGGTAGCCGTGCAGGAAGACGGCCGCAGCAACGCCGCTGGCGGCTGGGAAGAGCAGCGTGTGGAACGAGCTGCGGTGGTTAAGAAAATCGAAGACGAGGCAATAGGAGGTTAGTGTCACGATCACTGACGGGAAGGCGCCCAGGGCCAGGCGGCTCATGTGAAATCTTGAGAGCAGGGGGGAGAACAGGCCCATCACGTCGAGGGGAACCGCGAGTGGAAAGGCGCTGCCCACGGCAGGAACGAAGACGATGAGAAGCAGAGCGGCATATATGCAGAGCAGGAAACCGCGGACGTATCTTTGGAACAGGAGGTGCCTGTGAAAGTAGTAGTAACGCAGGTCTAGCAGTAAGCAGGGGAACACCACGAAGTAGGTCAGGAAAAGCCAGTCCACGATGATCCAGCAGAGTGGCGGCGGCATGGCGGCGAGCCATCCGGGATAGGCGGCTACCGCGCCGCCCCTGACCTCCGTCACGAAAGGTATATACCTCACCAGCAGGGGGTAATAGAGCGCGAGGAAGAGAAACGGCGAAAAACCGCGGAACGCCCTTGTCAGCACCGTCTGCCTGGAGGCCTTCATGTCCAGCCCGAGGTAGATGAAATAGGCAAGGCCGATTGCGAGAAATCCGACGAGAAATTTCAGGGCCCGTGCAGACATCGCCGGGTCTAAAAACCATCCGGTGCGGGCTCCCAGCAGGATTCCCGCCGCCAGGATGAGGAAGAGGGGGAAGAACTCGTAAAGCCGGATCCGGGGCGCGCGGCCCTTGACCAGGTGGTCGATCCTGGCCTCCGCGCGCAGGGACGGCTCGAGTGTCCTGTTCAGGGAGTCGACGATGCGCTGCGTGAGCTCCTTCTCGAATGCCTTGTCTTCCTTGTGCCGCGCCATCTCCTCCGGGGTTATCCGGATCGGCTCGTGGAAGGTGAGGCCGAGGCGCCAGGGCCGCGGCACCCGGCGTTTCTGCGGGCCGAGGCTGGGCCAGGAGCGGAAGGCCCCCGTGATCGTTGCCGGCACGATAGGTGCGCCCGTCTTCAGGGCGATGAGCGCGGTACCCTGTTTTGCGGGGACCATGTGGCCGTCCGTCGTGTACGTTCCCTCGGGGGCGATCGCAAACCCGCCCCCCTCTTCCAGGACGCCGATGGACGACCTGATCGCACTGAAGTCCGCTGTCCCCCTCCGGACGGGGATCGCGCCGTAGAGCTTGAGGAAGATACCCCAGAAGGGGACTTTCAACGCGAAGGCAGCGACGATGAAGCGGAGGGGACGGGGTGTAAATGCCAGGAGGAAAGGACCATCGAAGACGTTCGTGTGGTTGTACGCGATGATGACGGGGCCGTCTTTGGGGACGTTCTCGATGCCCCGGATATCCACTTCGTAGAGCACCTTGAATGCCGCCCGCATCACCGCTCGTATAAATTTTTGGATCCGCGTCACGATTTCAGTCCCATGAAGAAATAGTGTTGTCGCTTCGGTGCCTGCAGCCGGGCACCGTGTGAAACATGTGAGGAGTCGGCACCGTTTCCCTCCTTATAGTAGCAGGTTTCTCAGGAAGAGCGTTTCGGCCACGCTGCCCAGAAGTATGCCGATACCCGATACAAGGTACATGATACCGAGCAGCCGCAGGCCGCCGAGGAAAGCTTTCCTTCTCGAGGAAAAACCGAATCCCCTGCTGAATATTGTCCACAATACTCCCGTCAGTGCGGCGAAAGAAGTTAAAAAGTATCCCCCGAATTCCATGATGAACATGATGTATATCATCGGAGGACCCGGAGTCTGCGCCATGATGACGCCTTGAAGGAACTTGCCTGCTATGTTCAGAAAAAGAGGAAAGATGAAAATGGCGCGTACGATCATGGTGATATTTGCGACAACAAAATTGTTCAGGAAGATCAGTATCCCCATACCGGTGAAATTTTTGTTGGAGGCGAGGGAATTCATCAGTCGCCGGTGGTGCTCCTTGTAGGACTGCAAGACACTGCCGTACCCGGGGATCCTGTACTCCAGTGTGCGGGATATTTTGAAAACATCCCTGTTTATCAGCGTTTCGTAACGAACGTAATCGAGTTTCCCGGCAGAATAGCCCGCGAGGAAGCTGAAGAGGTAGGCCAGGAAGAGCGAAAGAAAAACCGGTTTTGCTTTTTGCAGCAAGCGGGCCATGATGGCACATCCTTTCACGGGGCATTCCCGGAAGCCGAGAATTCCTTTATGGCCGCATCGAGTATCCGTTGGATCTTGTTGTCATGCCGGCCATCACCAGCCATCTTCTCCCAGAAGAATCCCCGTCACGAACCTGACGGATTCCGTGTCCTGGGAGGGGAGGTCCCAATCATTGATCCATCGCACCTCACGGGGTCCACCGCCGCAGACGGGGAACCCGGATGCCTTCCTGCAGAGGGAGTTGACCCAGAAGCCGCAGGACTCGAGGGCGAAGAGCCTCCGCTCAGGCTGCCTGCACTCTTCATCCTCGCCGCATCCACTGGCGCAGAGCCGGCAGGGACCGCAGGAGTATGCTTCGAGGATGTTGAACCCCTCTTCGTGCAGGGCCTCCGCGACCCGGGCAGTAAACAGGTGCGTGGCCCCCTGGCGGCCGTCGCCCTCGCTACCCTCGAACTGCATGATCAACAAGGTGCGGGCGCCTGAAAGGAGGCCTATCGTTTCCTCCACCGACGGCGAGTGCGGCGGGCACCCCTTCCAGTTCCCGAGCGCTCCGGGGCAGGCGGCAATGGTCCCCTCGCCTGTCCGGTACGGTAGGCGGCAGAATTCCATAATCCTTTCACCGATAACTGAATTCGCCGGGTGCATCATGCCGGCCCGGAGGGTGAACTCCCGTATATTCGCGTCGCCGCCTTTCAGGCCGAGCAGGATCTCCCGAATTTGCGCGCGGTGCCGTTCGTAGAAATCGAGGAACGCCGCGCCGGGCGCTTCACCGGATACAGGTGAAATCTCCTCCGCCTCTCTTATGTAGTCTTGCGCGTTCATTGTCCGGTACCGGGGTACTCTTGTATATATCAGGGGTGCCACTTTACATGCGTATTTACCTACTTACTATGCGGCTCAACTCAATCATGGTATTGGCGCCATATTTCCTGGCTATAATCACACCCGCTTTTTTAGCATCCGATTGAATCGCAGCCGTTGCCACTTCAGCGGCTTGTTAGACAAGGCAATATTAGATATCGGGTAACGATAAGTTCTTAAGGATCTTATTCGCGAGAAGATTTGGGATTTCCGTATGACGTGGGATGGCTTCAACGTGGCCTGTTTGGGGATTACACCAGAGAGAATGGGAGCTACCTTCGCGTTTAAGGTAGCATCCATATTTGCGGAGATGTTTCAGCAATGCCCTGCGCTTCATTCAATGGTCACCACTTCTTTCGTGGCTTCGGATGGAAGGCCTCTGAGAGCGTCTTGACGGCGATCTTCCAGGATCAGTTGAATAGCTTCGGAGAGGCTCTTGAGACATTCCTCCTTTGTTCGTCCTTGACCATTAGCGCCGGGGATTTCAGGGCAATAGGCTATGAACCATTCGCCATCCTTTTCAACGATGGCATTAAATTCGTTGTGCATGGTAGACCTCCGGACAACCTATCCTAAAATAGCATAATGAATGCTAATTATGAAGCTAAATATTGTCTAACATTTAAGCTAAGCTGCCGTGAAACGCGCCAGCGTTTTCACGGTAAGCTTGAGCGATTTATTTTACCTTTCTTGAAGACAGAACTATATTGAATGGCGTCAACCGGGCAAACATTCAAGCAACGCGCACAGCTATAGCAATCTGCTGGTAATCTCTTGGAGTAAACCAAACCTTTTGCAGCCTCTAAAGGGCATGCCTTTATACAGGCACCGCATTCGGTACACTTATCTTTGTCAATTCGGACACGGATAATGCTGAATCGTTCAATCAACCATGAAATAAATCCAAAAGGGCAAATGAACTGACAGAAAGGACGATAAACAATGAATGCTCCCAACAAAGCAAGGATGACAGTCAGCAGAATGCTGACGGTTTCAAAATCGAGATCGAATAGATTGAAAGGATTAATATAGTGATAGATGACAGTTCCCTTACGTCCTCCGATAATACCGAATAGAAGCAGTAACATGGCTGTAAAAAGCCCTGCTCGGATTGTGTTTGTTAAAAGAAACGGCAGCTTCCGTTGTTTGATTCTTCGCAGGATTGGAACACTATAAACCAACTCCTGCAAAGAACCAAAAGGACATGCCCAACCACATATTATCTTATTGCCGATAACGGCGAGAATAATGAAGAAAAGCAAGGCGATTGCTTTAGCAATTGGATCGGGATACAGCCCCACCATCGACTTGAAAACTTTAACTACACTCTCCATCGGGTTGGGTGATTTTCCCAGGAGAAATCCAGCGACGATTACAGAAAGCATGAGAGAAACAATGTAGGGTGTCCGGGGATACCATTCACGCCTGTGTTTGACATCGGACAAGTCCGGCCGTCCCAGCCTAACGAGGAAAACGAGGCCGCCGAGAACCAGTGCTGCATACACGTAGTACTTGAGCATACTATCATGATGAGAAAGAAGGTGTTCAGTAACATGCTGAAGTTCTTCAGGCGCAACACCTAATGTCTTGAGAGGTTTTTGTTTGGAAATATCGAGCGGCAGTTTGAATTCGCGGGCAAGGGCCTTACCTGTGACGTTCAGCGTTGAAGCAATATCACGAATCGACATCTCAACGCTGAAGCTGCCCACATCCTCGGGCTCACCGGCTGGTTTCACCAAAAATCCAAAGCCTACGATGATTATTATTATCGCGATTGTTCCAAAAAGCCAAAAACGTTGCCTCATTGACAATTGTGAGAACCAACTATGAATGCCCATCTTTCCTCCATCCCTATGTGAATTGGTATAACCAATCGCTGCACCTGTCTCGAAAAACGCTTCGCTTTTTTCGCGCAGGTGAGCTTTTCGTTAGGTTTTTCTATTTATTTCTCAAAATCAGCATTTAGTGTTTGAGCCTTATTTCTTCTCACTAACGTCTGCGTTATGCTCCCGCCTATTTTTTAGCCGGGAAACGAAGACGGATGCTCACGGGCCGGTGGTCGGAGAGGCGGATGTGGTCTTCGAGGGGATAGCGCTTCTCGAAGTAGTCGATCCGGAACTTCTCGTCCCAGTTGTCAATAAGTGAACGAGAAATCAAGATATGGTCCAGAAATTTCGTGTCCCAATTCAGGAAATTGCTCTTGAGTTTGGCGTAATACTTTGGCTCTCCCTTCTCGGCGTTCCATTGATAGGTGAAATACGGGAATTCTTTAGTTCCGCTGGCGAAAAGGAGAAGGGCTCGGGGGTCGCTGAAATCGGCAGCATTTCGGATCAGGCGATTGCGGACGTCGTCGTCAATGCTGTGCTTATCGAGAAGCTCGATTATCACAGAGCTGCTCTCATTTATATCCCCCATTACGATTATATCCGAGTCTTTTAAAGACCCCTGAACCTCCGGTTTCATTATCCAATTCCGCAGGAGGTCCTCCCATTCACCCCGTCGGCGAATGTCGTTGGAGTCGAGGCCACCGTCAATGCCGGATGTCTGGGCTTTAAGGTGAAGGACGATGACAACGAAATCATTTGCAGGAGCTGAGCGTACGCGGAATCGTGCAGCTAGCGGAGTGCGTGGAAAACGAAGTTCTTCCTTGGAACTGGTTGGTTTTCCAAAGCCGTAACCTCGCTTGAGCTGGGTTAGCTCGGTCACCTTCCCCAAAAGTTCTAGAGTCTTCGTATTCCAGATAAGGGCCGTATGTATACCACCAATGGTTGACTTTCCCATAATGGATGACTTTCCTGCTTTCCCCTTCCAAATTTCTGGCGGGTCTTTGATTTCATTCCTCTTATTCTCAAGCCTGTTTAACTCGGAGAGGAGCTGATCCATGGAAGAGGGCGCAGATGCGGATCGAGGAGGGATCATTTCTTGGATGCCAATCACATCCGTGCCGGCTCCTAGAATGGTCTGCGCTATCATTTCAAGGTGGCGATGGTCTCTCTTCGGGAAGGTGTGATCATCCGGCCCCACCGCATCAAAAATCTCAATATTCCATGAGGTAATTCCTATATACACCGGGGAAAGGGCCGGGCTTGTTGAATCCTTTGCTATCAGTACAATCGGGGCCACAAATAAGATAATAAAAGTGATAAGCAATATTTTCATAGTCCCTCTTTCCATAGAAGCTTAACGTAAAACTCAGCGGCGCAGTAACTACCTGGGGAGGGGGCGGGCCGATGTCTGTTCGCTCTTGGCATGAGAACCATCGTTGTTAGACTGCCCCCCATTTTTCTTGTATAACTTCTAAGTTGATAGAGTAGGTCTGACCCCCGCTTTTCAGTGCAGCGAGTGGTTAGACAATTTCTTATTTTTTCGGTTTCCATTCAGATGCGTTCTTCTTTGCGGCCGCGATTTGCTCAGCATTCAATCTTGAAGCGATCGACTGGAGTAGCTTTAATTCTTCGGTCTGTTTGCAGTTGGTGATAAGCAACCATGTATATGCTTGAATGTAGTCTTGTGAAACTCCTTTACCTTCGGCATACAATTGGGAGAGTTTATGTTGGGCCGCATGATGCCCTCGCTCCGCTGCCATGCGATACCATTTTGCAGCTTCGCCAAAGTCTTGTGTCAGGCCTTCACCATTAGCATACATAAAGCCTAAGTTGTGCATGGCAGAGGGATAGCCTCCTTCGGCGGACTTGCGATACCACTTGACCGCCTCAATATAGCCTTGAGGAAATCCCTTGCCCTCCGCGTACATCAGGCCAATGGCGTTTTGCGCTTTCGCATTGCCCTTTTCGGCTAAGGGAAGCCATTCTCGTGTGGCGGCTGCGTAGTCACCGCGCTTATACGCTACCAATCCAGCATCGTAATCGGCAGAAGCCAGCGTAGCCAAGGCAGAAATGAAGACAATGGTGAGAATCGAAGGTAATGTGTTTGCTCGAATCGTAAATAATTGAACCATTTTCCCCTCCCTTATTTTATTTTATGTCTAACGCCCAAGCTCACCTGCCCCTATGAAGCGCAGCGGAATAGCTGTCAGGTGGAGCACTTTGTTATACAGTCCTGATACAGAAGCTATCATTATGTGAATCAGTATCTTGAAGAAGTAAAACCTGTTCTAAAAATACATCAACCAGTATCTGAGTAATGTGGATAAAGCTTGAGGTTGCTCAAACATTATATGATGCCCGGTATCATCAATTATAGCAATTTTAGCATCCTTAATTGATTTAGTAATATATTCATGTTCTTCAACTGAAAATATAGGATCATTTTTAGCAGCTATTACTAAAGTGGGGCACTTAATATTATTTAGAAATTTCTCACTGTTAAAATCATCTAAGTACGATTCCAAATGATTTATGAATACTTGTTCATCAACAAATTCCATGCCTTCTTTTACAAGTTTGATAAATTCATCTTTACTAGAATCCAGATTTGTTGAAACATAATCGAGATATTCTTGTTTAAACTCATCAAAATGACCGTTCTTTATACGTTCCAAAATCTTATATTGCTCCTTTTCAACTTCAGGTAAATGTCTTGCCCATGTTCCAATTAAAGCCAGTTTTGTAACTCTTTCAGGATGCTCTGCAGCTACTTTAAAACATGCCCATCCGCCCATAGATGCACCGGCAAGTGCAAATTTACCTTCAGTACAATTTAAAATAGCCTCCACCCATTCCTCTCGACTATTACAATTACTAATATCAGGTACAACAATATCTGCAATATCCGAAAGATGTTTTATTTGAAACTTCCAAAGATATTCATTCCCGGCTATACCAGGAACTAGGACTAACTTCTGTTTCATTTTACCCTCTTGTTTTTTATGGCTGGACATGTCTTGAACAATGCCGAACAAACGAGATGCTTTATGATTTTCGTCCATTATCAACCACGATTGTATACGGATTGGAAATACGGTTCCGTCTTTTCTAATGTATTCCTTTTCATACACGCCTGAGTACCCTGTTTCCATAACTTTCCTGAAAAGGTCATTTTCCATTGCGTGCCATTTTGAAGGTGTGAGTTCCTGATAAGTAATGGACTTAATTTCTTCAGATGTATATCCCAGCATTTTAAGATAATTCCTATTGGCTTCAATAGTAATGCCATCTAAAGAATTGATAACAATACCTTTGTCTTTGTATTTTTCAAGTTCATTAAGAAGAATGTTGTAACTATCAACATTCATTAATAAGCTAGGTCCCAATTCCTTGATTTCTTTAAGAAGTTTTTGAGAAGATTCAATACTTAAATTACTATAGTTGATCTCTTTGATCGGGTTTATTGAGCAGGATTGTGTTAAAAAGGGCACAGCAAAAACCAAAAGGTAAAGAGTGATTGAATTTTTAAAATTTTTCATTACAAAATCTCCCTTTTTAATTTTCATCTGTTTGTTTTAGGCTGTATCGTAAAGCTAAGCGGCCGGAAGGGGCCGGCCTAAAAACCATGCTACCCCGGAAAAAGTCGCCGAAGAGAAAACGTTTGACAGTAGCATTAGCCCTTCCGGTTGGCTTGAGCGATTGGTTGTCCCTTTTGTTGGAGAGTACAATTATAGGCTAAGAGCAAAAGCTATGGCTTTTCGCACTTCTTTCATTTTCTCTGGCGATAATGCGGAGATCAGAACTCCGATCTTTCCTTTTGCGATGGTCTGGATATGATCGCAATTGATGGCACAATCCCGTGTCATGCCATCATGTTTAGAAAGAAATACCTCGCTAGGGATATTGCGTACGGTGGAAGTGATAGGCGCAATAGTAACTTCGCCAAGATATTCCAGGATTGAATCTCGGGTGAGAATCAAAACCGGACGTTTCTTATCGGGGCGAGTGAATTTGTACCAGCGGATTTCACCTCTTTTCATTCATCACCCCATTCCTGCTCATTTTCCCACACACTGAATTCCGACTTTACCACCGGATACATTTCGTATCCTCGATGGTGCTGGCGTTCAAGCCGGGAATCATTGAACTTCCTTATCGCTTCCCGTAGAGCATTGCGGGTAAAAGCAGATCTGGTCGTGTGGATTTTCTTTACTACCTTATCTACCGCAATGACAAGATCTTCATCTAGGGTCATTTGAACCGTTTTCATGCCAGACCTCAATAGTTAGAGTTAGATGGATAATTATAGCTATAATACTACGCGTACTATTTATAGTCAATATAAATCAAGAAATTTTTTAAAGGGACAACGTAGAGCTAAGCTGTCGGAAGGGGCCGACCAAAAAACCATGCTACTCCGAAAAACGCTGGCGAAATAAAAGCGCTTGATAATAGCATTAGCCCTTCCGGTCTGCTTGAGCGGCTGGTTAGTATTTCATTGTTTATCTATTTTACTTGGGAAAGTAATCTTGATTTCGCGTTCGACTAAAGCATCTTTGGCATAAGGAATGTCGGCCCGGGCCTTAAGCTTCCATGTTTCTTGGTATCCTTTTTCTCTTTTTACTTTCGACAATTTGATGTCGAAAGGGAAAATTTTCTTCTGTCCAGCATGGATTTCTATATCCTTCACCAATTCAATATCCAATATTTCGTCCTGTCCCTTGTCACCTTTTAGCTCGAATTCGGTCTGAATACTTACTCGCTCTGTTGAATATGGGTTAGACCCTCCAGGGAAAAAATCCATATCTGCGCCCATTGCATAGCACTCCCATTCCCATTCGCGAACAAGACGAAGATGAAGATTATTAATTGGCTGATCTACTTTTCCACCAAAAAGATGGATTTTTCCTCGAACATGCTCTTCTTTTTTATATTCAATTTTTGGAATTTTAATTTTTAAGTATGCGCCACCAAAACCACTTTTTGCTTTCAGTTTCTCAATAACCATATTCGGTCCTCTTGCCATCTAAATACTAACGTAGAGCTAAGCGGCCGGTAGGGGACAACTGAAAAACCATGCTACCCCGGAAAATACCGGCGAAAAACAAAACGTTCGATAGTAGCATTAGCCCTTCCAGTCTGCTTGAGCGACTGGTTATCTGAAATCTATATTAAAATAACTTGGAATCACCCTTTATTTCTATGGATTTGAAGCCATCTTCCGATTAAAATCCCTGCGGTCAAATAAATCAATATATCTATGAAAGACATGGTTGAGGCTCGTACGCAGCTGACATACCATACAGTACCTCCATCTGGGAGTTTTATTCCTTCGATAGGAAAGAAGATATTGAATAAAGAAGAAAAAGGAGTGCAAATCCAACGAAGCAATTCAAATAGGGTATAGCTCAG
>Ga0222698_1000410_pt1 | contig 15367 bp, 10 predicted proteins | sample AntAcemetage1450_FD_179833 | JGI IMG/M metagenome (GOLD analysis project Ga0222698, IMG submission 179833) | Saline water microbial communities from Ace Lake, Antarctica - #1450 | ecosystem: Environmental > Aquatic > Non-marine Saline and Alkaline > Saline | place: Antarctica: Ace Lake...
AAGGGTGGAATTGAGGGGAAGCACACTGAGACGCCCAAGTCTGGCGACCCGGTCTTTGAGAAGGCCATCGCGCTTATCATCGGCAGTTGCGCCCTGTCGATCTCAGCCGCGAAGCACAAGGCGACCGCGCTGGGGTATAACGCTATTATCCTTTCTTCAATCATTGAGGGCGAGACCAGGGAGGTGGCAAAGGTCCACACGGCCATTGCCGGAGAGATACAGCAAACCGGCAATCCCGTTCATGTACCGGGGTGTATTATCTCCGGGGGCGAGACGACGGTCACGATCCACGGGGACGGGCTTGGTGGAAGGAACATGGAATTTGTGCTTGCCGCAGCTATCGAGATAGAGGGGATCGCGGGCATAACCATTCTGAGCGGTGGAACGGATGGGACGGATGGACCTACCGATTCGGCAGGGGCGATCGCTGATGGATCAACCGTGGAGGTTGCCCGGGGCAGGGGATACGATGCGGCACGGTATCTCAGAAACAACGATTCATATCACTTCTTTGAGGCGACCGGAGATCTCTTGATAACCGGACCGACCATGACGAATGTTATGGATCTGAGGATCTTTCTGGTAACGTAGTCGAGTAGCGCGGGGGCTCTGTCCCCCGCAAACATGTTGCCGCTTGATGTGTAGTATACGAAAAAATCAGTAGGGCGTAGCGATCTGCCGAATTGACAGGTTTACCCCACTATCTGTCCTTTAAATATTGCTTCAAGTCTCGATAATAGTTTTCATGACGCCCTATCATAACCAGTTCCAAGTCACCGTCGATCTTTCTATAGGCAAGCAGGTACTGGGTAGTTTTGAGCTTGAACTTGTGTACGAATACATCTTTCAGGTCGCCCTTTTTTTCCTCTCCAAGGTTTGAGTCGTCCGCAATTCGTGTTACTTCTTGATCGAGCGCATCCTTTTCGGACCTCGACATCTTCTTTACTTTTTTCTCAAAAGACCTTGACTGAAAAATTCGCATAATGACCTATCCTAATTTATATTCGGTCTTCTCGTTCTCATCTAACTCATCCAGCCCAATCAGGATTTCCTTAATGAGTGTATATGGTAAATCAGGATTCTCTTCGGCGCATTTACCCATGCGAGCCCAGTGCTCAATCTGACCAGCCAAAGACCTGTGGTCAATTCGGCTGAATCTTTTTGCCTCATCTACAAGCTTCTCCGATATTCTCACTGCTGTGGCCATGACCATTCCTCCAAATCTCTTAATAGGATGTGGCAAAATTCTATATCAAATAGTTGCATAATGCAATTATTCATTGCGTATTTATTGCGTACTATTTTGGGGGTAACGACCGCAGGTGGGACGGATGGAAATGGCAACGGAAAAATGACCCATCGTGGCAACCCAAATTTGACCCACTCCTTGGTTAGAAAAAAGTGTTTCCATGCCTTTTAAAATTCGATCGGATTTTACCGAAAAATGGTATTTTTAAGATAATATGCATTTTCTTAAAAATACTGCTAATTTGACTTTTTTACAAACTAATTATTGTAGTCAACGAATGAGGCTTGTGAGCGAGTGTCGCAGGTTTCAACCCGAACTGTGCAGGCAGGATAAGCGGAAAAGTGAAATGACCCGGAACGGTATCTAGTGGTTACGCCCGTGAGCAAACATTTGCGGCCTTATCCGGACGAAAGCGTTTGACAACCGGCCCCTGCCTAAATATAATAAAAAACGTTTTAAGTTGGAGAAGCTGCGCCCAGCATCCCCGTTACCGCCTCTGGCGTGGCAAGAAAACCAATCGCCCATGAGGAGCTAGAGAAATGGCCGAGATGGAAGACCGCTGGTTATCAGTAGACGAGATAGGCAAGCACCTCGGTATCAGCAGTGACACCGTTTACCGCTGGATCGACAAGTATGCGATGCCCGCCCATCGTATGGGCCGTCTTTGGAAGTTCAAGAAAGATCAGGTCGATGCCTGGGTTGAGGCTGGTGGTGCGGCAGACCGCAACAAAAAGGGTCCGGACGAATGAAGATCATCGACAACATCAATTCTTTGCTGGGCGACGATCTGAAGGCTTCCATCCACCCCACGGCCAAATTGAAAGAGGTGGAATCGGCTATTGAATTTGAACATACGTCAAAAAGCGCCATTGACCCTGAAGATGTAATCGCTTGGCTGGTTACGCAGCCGAATGCCAATGGCACTTTATATTTGGAAAATGTGGTGCGGCAGTATATGGGCGCGCTCCGTGCCGCACCCGCGAAACTGCAAATCCCTGTCGTATTTGATGTCAGGAGCGTTTTCACTTGCCATACACCTGATGAACTGAATGCCTATTGGGACATTTTCAGAGCTGCGCCAAACTATAATCAAGTGAACAGCAGCACTTCAGGTATGTTCTCTGCTGGTATGGGCTGCTACATGAGATATCTGCAACATCTACAAGATGAACTCAACGTGAAAAAGCCAGATGTTGTTCAGTTGATTGAACGTCACAATTTGGAGTATGTAGACAAGCGGGATTCAGGCGGCGCATTATGGGTGATTGGCGGTAGAAAACTATCGCCCACAATGCTGAAACTCCGGGACTCTGGTTTCCCTTTTACTTTCAAGGTTGGCGGTGGGCGAAGCAGCGATTACAGAGATGCTTGGTGGTATAAATTGTCAGAAACGGTAAGCGGGCAAAAGTTCGAAGAGTTGGAAGAAGCCCAGCCCGTCTATACAGAGCCGAAAAGTATCACGAATTCGGCACAGCGCGTTGACTTCACTCGCCCAGAACTCTGCGCCCAAACCCGCCCGCTGACTTGTACCATCAAGGGGCAAGCCGTCGTTCCGAGCAAGCAGAACTGGTCGCAGTTACTTGTAGCCATAACAGAGCGGTTTTTCGCGGAAGGCAACCCGAACCTTGAGTCGCTTGACCGCAAGCCGTTGTATGGCCGGAAGAGATTCTTTTTGCCGACCAAAGACGACTTCGGGACTTGTTTCCTGCTTTCAAATGGCAAGTGGATTTATACCAACTACAACCCACAAACCATCGTCTCAATTATCAGAAATCTGTGCCAACACTGCGGGGAGGACTTGGATGATGTTATTATCACCTACGAGCCAAAAGACGGCGCGCCGGTTCGCACGGTGCAGACATATTCACGCCCTACCTACACCGCTCCTGCTGTACAACCGAAGCCTATACTCGACGCTGCGGTTGTTGAGCAACTGATGGACGTGCTTTCATCGCACTTCGCCAATGGCTATAGGCTGAACTCCCCGATTGAGATGGCACGTTTCCGTTCGTTTGCCGCAGAGGATTTGGACGAGGAAATCACTCTGACCGATGAGGGACTGAAAAGGTACATTTCGGCTTGCGGAATAATCTTTGACGGAAAAGTCTATGCCGTGTCCGCACAGGCGAAAGAACGAATTAAGGGACTGGCGGAGGATTATTTCGCCGACGGCGCACAAGCCATATTCTTTGCCGAGTTCTACGCCAAGAACGAGAATTGGCTGTTCGAAGCAAGCGTGGTCAACGAGGATATGCTCATCGATATTCTCCGTAGGCTGTTTCCGAAGCTGTCGTTCACACAGACTTATTTCGGCTACGCGGACGCTTCCGTCTTTGCCTCTCTGGAGGGCGAAATCCTACGCGTGTGGGGTGACGATGTACTGCTGACCTACGGACAACTTGCCGAACGGTTGCGGTACATACCCCTTGATAGGATTAAGTCCCTCCTCGGTCAAAACGGCGACTTCATTTGGAGCAGCGTGGAGACCTTCTCACACGTCAGCCGAATTGAAATCACCGATGAAGAGCGGCAAGTAATCCGCGAGGCCGCCGTGCGGGAATGCAACGCTCGCGGATATGCCTCGATTACAGTCTTGCCCTTCGGTGAAATCGAGGAACACAACTACGAACTTTCCATCACGGCGGTTCATAATGCGGTTTACCGCATCTGCCTGTCGGACAAGTTCGATAAAAAAAGCAAAATCGTCGCGCGCAAAGGTGATGTCTTTGATGCGTTGGCCATAATGAAGGAATACTGCCGAACCATCGCCAAATGCTCGCTTGACGACCTGCTGACTTACGAGAAAGAACTAACGGGTGAAGTTCACCGTTGGATTCCGATGGAAGCGGGCAACACTGTTCTGGTTCGTATTGATAAAAACACATATGTGGCGGACAGATATGTTCACTTCAACGCCGACATAATTGACGAAGCAATCGGGCTGTTTGTTAAGGGAGATTATCTTCCGCTTAAGTCTTTCACCACATTCGGGGCGTTACCCGACTGCGGTCAGACGTGGAATTTGTTTCTGCTTGAAAGCTACTGCCGTCGATTTAGTCGGAAGTTTCGGTTTGATACCTCATCAGTTAATTCGCGGAACGCCGGAGCGGTCATCCGCAAAAGCTGTGGCATGGACTACATAGAGATTATGACCGATGCCGCGGCGAATGCCGACATTCCCTTAAAGGACACCGCCGTGGGTAAGTTCCTGTATGAGAGAGGCTACACGGGCAGAAGCACAACCGCAAAAGTTAACGAAATTATAGATAAGGCGAAAGCCATACGAGAAAGAAGGGATTGAAGATGTATTCGTACACCTACGACAATAAAACGGGCGGGATACTTCTTAATTCCTCGCCGAACGGGTTCTCCAAAGAACCCCGCCCGGTTTACGCGCCCGAATTGGACGTGCTGGGTTTTGATAAGTATTGGAAGTACGACAAGCAGACCGACCGCCCCTATATGTGGGCGGAAGCAAACCGTTACTACTATCACGGGACGCTCGTCGCAAAGCTGAAAGGCGGCAATGTCTACACCGCCCCTGAGATTATCATTCCGAACGGCGAGGGCGGCAAACCGATAATGCCGGAACCTAAAGGCATATCGCTTCGCCCCTTTGATATTGGGACTATGGTTGAAGCAAACCGTGAGATGCTTGAAATAATCGAGCAGACCACGGTCAAGAAAATACTGGCTATCTACACCAAGTACAAGGACAGGCTCGACTGCTTCCACGTGGCTTTTTCGGGCGGTAAGGACAGTTGTGTCCTGCTCGACCTCGTTAAGAAAGCCCTGCCCAAAGGCAGCTTCGTGGTGGTATTCGGCGATACAGGCATGGAGTTCCCCGACACCTACGAGGTCATCAAAAAGACCAAACAGCAATGTGCCGAGGACGAGATACCGTTCTACATTGCCAAGTCGCACCTCAACCCAAAGGAATCGTGGAAGTTATTCGGCCCCCCGTCGCGTGTGCTCCGTTGGTGCTGCTCGGTGCATAAAAGCACTCCGCAGACGTTAAAGTTGAGAGAAGTAACTGGCAAGAACAATTTTATCGGTCTTGACTTTGTTGGAGTTCGGGCTCAGGAGAGCGGTGCTCGAAGCACCTACAAGTACGAGAACTATGGCGCAAAGCAAAAAGGACAGTTCAGCCACAACTCAATCCTCGAATGGACATCTGCTGAGATATGGCTTTACATATACGCGAACGATGTGCTGATTAACGAAACCTATAAGAAGGGCAATTGTCGTGCCGGATGTTTGTTTTGCCCTATGTCGGGCGGCACAAGCGACTACTTACGCCGAACGAGCTATCCGGCAGAGATTGATAGCTATATCGATTTGATTAAGAATACCTACGATGGGGACAAGCGCAAGAAGAGCAACGCCGAATCGTATATCCTAAACGGCGGTTGGAACGCCAGAAAGAATGGGCGCGAGTTATCGAACAATGCTTTACGTTGCATTGAAAAAATCACAAACGGAGTCTTGACGATAACCATTACTGACCCTGATTCCGACTGGTTAGAATGGATAAAAACGCTCGGAGACTTGTGCGGCGGCAACGGTGACTACTCCGTTCAATTCGACGGCGAATACATACGGTTTTCCGTTAATGCGACAAAGAACGGCTACATCGTAACAATCCCGGAAGTTGTGCTGAAAGAGCGACCCTCATTCGGGAAGATATTCCGACAGGTATTCCGAAAAGCCTCGTATTGCAAAGGTTGCCGAGTTTGCGAAACGAACTGTCGATACGGTTGTATCAGTTTTGCTGACGGCAAAGTCAAAATAAGTAACTGTATCAGGTGTCACGAGTGTCACGCAATCGACAGCGGCTGTCTGCTGTTCCACTCTCTGCGCCACCCACAAGGAGGAGGTAAATCAATGAAAAGCCTAAACTCATTCGCCGACCACGCTCCAAAGCCCGAGTGGTTGCGCTCATTCTTTGAACTGAAGGAGGCTTTCTTTTCGGAGCATACACTGGGTCCAATGATGTTCGATATGTTTAGGCGTTTCCTTAAGGATGCTTCCCTAAATGAAAAGAACCACTTCACGTCGTTTGCCGAGTTAATCTCGCAGATTGGTTGGGAAAGGGATACGGCGCAAGGTCTGATTCTTATCAATCTTGTTGCCGAAAACCCGCAGATGGAGTGGTATGTAAACAATTTCGATGTCGGCAGAACCTATGCTCGTCAGACAGTCGAGGATATGCTGACCGCTGTTGATGTCAAACCGAAGGACGCTAAGTCAATCGCCAAATCCTACAAGCGTCTGGTCGAAACACCACTCGGCGCAAGCTTGCATTGGGGCTTCGTTACCGACGAGGGCGGCCTCGTCCGCACGAAATGCTCGGTGAGCGACCCGCGCGTGGTGCTGTACGGCCTGTTTAAGTTTGCGGAGAAGTGCAACGACTATAAGGAGTTCACGCTTGCCACGCTCTTGAATGAAAGCATCGATCGCGACGGCATCAGCCCCACCCGCATTTTCGGACTTGACCGCGACGATATGACGCCGTTCCTGTTGGGGTTGTCGGAAAAGTATCCGGAGTTCATAACCGCATCGTTCACGCACGACCTTGAAAAGATAACGCTGGCAGAGGACAAATCGTCTGGGGACGTACTCGACTTGTTTAAGGGGGATGTAGCAAATGGCTAATAACAACAAATACCGCGAATACTTTGACATTGACGAAAGGTATTTCCCTTGCATTGACGACGCAGCAATCAATGCCGGCGCTCCTTGGGACAATACGTATCCGCACAGCACATTTATTGATATGCTCACCGAAATGGAGCGTGCTTTGGCGCGGCAAAACAACGGCAAGACGCTCTGGATTGAGGGTGCATACGGAACAGGCAAGTCGCAATGCGCCTATGCCCTTCGAAAAATCATCGAAGTGCCGGAAGCGGAACTCCGTGCCTATTGGGATAGATACGAACCCCTGAAAAAGAAAACCGACCTGCTTGAAAAGCTGATTGGTCATAAGGGGAAAGGGATCGTGGTGGCTCATCGTTATGCTTCCGGCAGCATTATGTCGGCACGTGACCTCTTCTTTGCCGTTCAGGAAAGCGTAAAATCAGCTCTTGTGCAACAGAACGTATCCTATCTTGGCGAGAACACTCTCAAGGAAAGCATTATTGCATGGCTCGAAGATACTGACCATAAGCTGATGTTCAACAGCCTGCTGCAAAACCCTGATAAGGAGTGGAGAGCATTGTTCTCCCAATCTACCGCCGATGAAGTGCTGAACACGCTCCGCAAGAATGGCGAAGTTAAGTCTTTAGTGGATAATATCTTCCGTCTTGCAGACAAGGAGGGTATAACCGCGCTGACCATTGATTCAGACAGACTCATTAATTGGCTGACAGACATAATCGACCGCAACGACGTAAGGATTGTCTTTATTTGGGATGAATTCTCCGATTACTTCAAGAACAACCGCGAGAGCCTTTCGGAGTTTCAAAAAGTTGCCGCTTTGGTTCAGAATAAGCCCTTCTACTTCATTGTGGTTACACACGAGCCTCAGCAAATATATGTGGCAGACAGCGACAGGGGAAATCAAACTAAGGTAAGCGACCGCTTTATATCAATACCTATTGACTTGCCCGACAACATCGCATTCGACCTCATCGGTTCCGCTTTCAACGTAAAGCCCGCCGCCAAACCGCAGTGGAATATTCTCGCTGATGATCTGAACGACCGAGTCAAAAATTCCCGTTCCAAGGTTATGACGGTTGCGAAGATTGACAACCCACAGGTGATGAAGGACATTATGCCACTTCACCCGATGGCGGCTCTGCTCCTCAAAAACATAGCCTCTGCGTTCAAGTCCAATCAGCGGAGTATGTTTGACTTCATCAAATCCTCTAACACGGATGATGTGAAGGCGTTCCAATGGTTCATTGAGAATACGGGCCCCTTTGACGACCACCCGCTTCTCACGGTGGATATGCTGTGGAATTTTTTCTACGAGAAAGGCAGGGATAACCTCACATCAGACATTCGCCTGATACTGGACACTTTCCCGCAGCAGCAGAATTTGCGTGAGGATGAGAAAGCTGTCCTGAAAGCCATCCTTATAATGCAGGCGATTGACCAGCGGCGGGGTGGCATGATTGACCTGTTCAAAGCTACCGAACAGAACCTCAGCTATGTCTTTGAGGGCATCCCAGACTTAGAGGGAACGAAGTCCATCAATCTTGCGAAAGGGCTTAAGGAAAAAGGCATCCTCATTTCAAACCCGATAAGCGGAGGACGGTATGCCTATGCGGCTGCCGTGCTTGCGGGAGACCAAGCCAAAATCGACAACCACAAAAAAGATATACGACAAAACAGCACAACCTCGAAACTCGTGACCGAGGGTGGGCTTTCTACCGTGCTGTCTCTTTCACCTGCTTTGCGTCTGCGTTTCGAATCTGAACCTGGAACAGGCAAAATCACGCCCGTAACCACCGCCGACTTTACACGCACAATCAATATCCTGCGCGACAGAGCCACGGGGTGGAATTTCCACGCCGTTATCGCCTTTGCCAAGGACGCTGCGGAAGCGGCAATCTTCCGCAAGACCCTCAGAACTGCGGTTGCGAATAAGCAGTATGAGAACATCGTATTCATCGACGCGCTCTCTACACCGCTTGGCTTGGAGGCGGTTGAGCAGTATGTGGACTTCTCCGCTATAGCGATGTACTACCAAGGTAGCAACAACATGTCGTCGCGGGAAAGTTCGGATAAAGCAAAGCGTGTCTTAGACCAAGACTGGAAAAACCGTATCTACAACGGTCAGTTTGTCGTATACACCTACGCAAATCAAGAGGGCGAGAAACTCGGTAACGGGCAAGGCGTGGCAAGCGTCCTCCAGACCATAGTGACGACCAAATTCCCGTATGTGTTCGATTTCGCCAAGAGCCTTACAGAGAGCCAACTAAAGATAACTCCTGCGATGAAGCAATCGGCAAAGTCCGGCATATCGCAGGCCACGAGCGGTGTTGTTGTCGGCGTCGAGAAGCCCGTCCTTACGACCGTTTGGAAGATTGATAGGTATTGGGAAACCCCTACGACAGCGTCTTTGCCTATCTCGAAAATCAAAGTCGAGGTAGACAAACGCATCGAGGTCGCGTTTGCCCGCGACGGGCAGATTTCGATAGGCGAACTCTACGACTTCCTTGAGAAAACCTATGGCTTTGCGCCATGCAACCTCTCGTCGTTTATTGCCGGTTTCCTGTTGAAAGAGTACGGCAGTGAGCCGTTACGCTACAGCGACTCATCCGGCGGTCACGAGCAGATGACGCAGGACAAACTTGCGGAGATGCTCGGAAACTACATCGGCAAGTCTCCGAAGCCGACCTATATCGTGAAGATGACGGCCGACGAAATGGCGTTTTATGAACTTACCGAAAAGGCGTGGAGTATACCCGGAAATTCGTGTTCTTCCGCAGGACAGGCTGCCATATTCGTGTCTACGAAAATGCGCGGTCTGAATCTGCCGGTATGGTGCCTTGGAGAAGTGGACACAGTCGGCATCTTTGATGTGGTTCAGAAGTACATTGAACTTGTTCAGAAGGAAGGCAACGAGGCTCACAAGAAGGCGGTTGAAATCGGAAAAATTGCGTCCGCAAAGCCCTTGATCGCCGACAGCTTGTTTGCCCTGCTCACAAGTGAGAACTGCCAGAAAGGTATGCGCGAGTACCTACATTCCTTCGAGGACGGTAAGGTTATGGACCTCGCCACGGCAATCGGTGCTGAAAACAATGTGCTTGCCGACATTCGCCGCTTGTTCGAAGTGAAACACTCGTGCCTTTGGGATAAGCTGACGGGCGAGGACGAAATACGCAAACTGCTGACCGAGTACAGCATGGTCAAAGAGAGCAATAAAATCCTGAATACTGCGGGTCATTCCTTGACGAACGCTTACAAGGAGTGGCGCGAGCGGCTGAAGTTCATCGGCATCTCGTGCGAGGCTCTGCGGGCAAAGTATCCCGACTTGGCAAAAGTCCTCGACACGCTCCTGAAAATCTGTAAGCAAGAGGATATCCTGCCCGAACAGTTGAAAGCGTTCTATACGGAGTTAGTGACGCACAGCGCGGAAATCAGGGAGTTGCTGAACAACGACAGACGTGCTTTTGCAGAGGTCTATGAACCGTACCTTGAAGACCTGAGCGATAACGACATCGCCGATGTGAAGAGCAAACTCCAGACAGGCTTGTTTGAGTTACCGAAAACTGACTGTAACGTCAAGGTAAAAGAAGCTGCCGAGGAGTTCCGCAAGAACCAGTTGAAATCGCAGCTCTTCCGCTTGTGGAAAGAGAAGACGGGAACTAAAAACCCGCGTGAGTGGTCGAGCCGCTACAGGACGCCTATCCTGTGCTGCGTCTCCGAGGCCGAATACGAAAAAGCAAAGAAAGCATTTGAAACCCTCAACCGAAATTGGGGAACGGATTCCGAAATCAGAGTCGCTCTCGCATTCCTTGAATCCACTACACTGTTCGACATCCTTGCGGATGAAGAGAAGCGGAACGCGGCATTCAAGCGGGATATTGTCGGCGAATACAGCATCTTGCTTCCCGACCTTGATAAGATCAGGAATACACTCGACCTTTTTTCCGTAGACACTTACGATTGGCGCGACAATCCGAGCGTCAAGGGCAAGGTGAAGCAACTCGCCGAAGCCGAGTACAACGCTGGCGGCAGCGACAAGGTTCTCCTGAAAATCGACGAGATGGACGACGCCCAGTTGAAGCAATACCTCAAACGGCTCGTCAAGGACAGCATAACAGTCGGAATTGAAATACTGGCGAATGGGGGCGGGAAATAGAATGCAAATCGACTCGGTAAAGGGATACCTGACATCCTCCGTCAAAACGCCATATTTCCTGTTCATCAGCGACGGGCAGTATTCGACCGCAATGGATGAGTTGTCGGTCTTGGGGCTTGATTGCGTGCAGATGAGCGGCTTCTGCAACAACGACGACAAAATGCCTGACATCGATGGACTCCTCACCTATATCAATGTTGCCGATGTGAACGCAAATGGAAAAAAGTTCGTTGTAACGGGGCTTGGCGAGTTTCTTGCGCTTCGCGGAAGCGATGAGGCAACACGCAGCCTGTCGCGGCTGAAAGACCATAATGTCGGCGGTGCCAAAGTCGTGTTGCTTCTGCGAGGGCTTGCCTCGCTGATTGCCGGGCTGCGGATCGACCCGCGCTTTGACAGCCGTCGGTTCAGCGTGGTCGACAAGGCGGAGTGCGACTTATCGTTTACCCTTGCCGCCCCGTCTGTCGGGTTGTCGGCTTTATCGGGTTTCAAAGCGATGCTTGCGGAACTCGAAAATGGGCGGTGTGGTCGTGTTGTGGTGAACACGGCTGTCAATCTCGATAAGGCGATATTCACGGTACACCAAATCAGCAATGCCTACGAGGGCATTAAGTTCTTAACAAGGGGCTTTGCCTTGGCGCGTTCCTGCGGTAGCGACGCTCGCTGGGCAGAATTGCTGACAGAACTCAACCAGAGCAAAGGCTCGCTCGACAATGTCTTAGGAAAGCACGACCTTGGCAATAATCTGGACTCGGATTTTTACGCCCGCATTGCTGGGAGCGACTACCGCAACTGGCTCTATTTCCTCTGCCTGAAAAGCAAAGCAGACACATTGCAGAGCGGATACCTTCGGTTCGTACTGGACAAGACGAGCTGTTTTGAGGACTTTGCCGGGAATGTCCTGAACGCAATAATTGATATCCCCCACATGGATAAGCGGTTTCCCTCGTTCTATTGTGAGCGTAAGGCTCTGGTCGAGAAGTTCCCTGAGTCAGATATCGCAGACTTCGTAGTGAATAGTCGGCAAGTGGTGTCCGAAAGCATTTATAAGCTGACGGACGGGACAAGGGTGGAACGTGAAGAGATTATTGCTTGGTTCTCGAAAAACGGTATGGTTCCGCAGCTTGATGATATTTATCACGTGTTGGCGGTTTACCTGAAAAAATATGTTTTCAAATGCCCTGAACTCGCAGATTTGCTGACCGATTATTTCGAGGCGTATAAACGGCAAAAGCTGTCTAATAAACTTGAACCTGAATTCTTAGAAAAGGTTGATGAACTTGCTCTTTCGCGGAAGTTCAACAGACTGCCGACGCGGAATGAAATTATGGATAGCGTGGATAAGAGCGACACCTTCCTGTACTGGCTTGATGCCCTCGGTGTCGAATATTTAGGTTTAATCGAAGCCTTAGCACAAAAGCGCGGTCTGTCGATTCGGGTCAACATCGCCCGTGCGGAACTTCCGACAATAACGGCCATTAACCGAGACTTCTTTGATGCGTGGCAAGGTCGCAAAGAGAAGAACGATGAACTTGATGATACCAAGCACAGTGACGCGGGCGGTTATAACTTCACTAATAATGAATTGCCCATCCACCTTGCGAAAGAACTGGACATCATCACGGCGATGATAGACAAGGCGGCTACGGAACTTGCGCTAAGGCATTGCAAACGCTTCTTGATAGTAAGCGACCACGGCGCATCGCGGCTTGCTGTCCTGCGGCGCAAAGAGGAAAAATACGACACCGAAACCACAGGCGAGCATTCGGGGCGTTGCTGTAAACTGTTTCAGCCCTATGACCTCCCGTTCGCCGCAGAGGAGAACGAATACCTCGTACTTGCCGATTACGGACGCTTCAAGGGCAGCCGTGCAGCGAATGTCGAGGTTCACGGCGGGGCGTCATTGGAAGAGGTCGTCGTTCCCGTTATTGAACTGTCTCTGAAAGACAGAAGCGTAACGGTTAAGCTTGTCGATGAGACCGTGACCGTAGACTTCCGAACCGGCACGGAGATTAAGCTATTCTTTAACTCGCCGGTGCAGGATGTTTCCGTTGTCCTGAATGGGAAGCCCTACTCGGCTTCGCAGATAGACACAAACCACTACTCCGTGAAGTTGCCCGACACAAAACGGGCAGGCGACTATTCGGCGGACGTTTACGCGGGTGATAACCTGATTGGCAAGATTATGATTAAGGCGCAAGGCAAGAGCGGCAAAGTCAATGATGCTTTTGATGGCTTGTTTTAGGAGGTGCGATTGATGATTGAGAAACTCAAAAATTGTTTTGACGAGATGGTCGTGTATAAAGACTTGAAGAAGACCGGGAATATCTTTTCTTCCCTAAGTCTTCCATCATTTATGCGTGACTGGCTTTTGAAAAAATTCGAGGATGAAAACGGTAATTTTGACACCGATGATTTAGTGAATTTTGTAAAAACTTACTTGCCGCGCAAGGATGACTGGATTTCTATAAAAAACCGAGTCGTTGTTGATCGTGAAAGAGTCGGATTTCTCGCAAAAGCCTCCGTAGATATTGATATTAAAACTGCGAAGGTTTCGTTTTTTTTACCGGATTTTGGATTGTCAAGCAAAAATACCATTATCGAGGATTCGGTATGGCAAACTTGTAAAGATGATTTGGTGCGAGGAAAAGAAACGTGGGGGATGGTCGAAATTGGCTATCGTCCACCAGATGAGAATGAGAACTTCGGCAAAATCAAACTAATCGCATTTAAAACCTTTTGTCCTTACACTATTGATATCGACTATTATAAAAACGCTCGCAGGGAATTTGCCACAGCAGAATGGCTTGATGTTTTGCTTGGGGCGGTGGACTATAATGCGAGTGGCTACCTCGGCGATGAAGAAAAGAAGTTAACCATGCTGACGCGTCTATTACCGTTTGTAGAGAAGAATCTAAACCTCATTGAACTTGCGCCCAAAGGTACGGGGAAATCGTATTTATTTGGCAACGTGAGTCGCTTTGGTTGGCTTGCAAGCGGTGGTGTTATGAGTCGCGCAAAGATGTTTTATGATATATCAAGACGTACTAATGGGCTGGTGGCAAACAACGATTTCGTAACATTGGATGAGGTGCAAACTGTTACTTTTCCTAATGTAGATGAAATGCGCGGTGCATTAAAATCATTCTGTGAAAATGGATATTGCAACATTGGTAATCACAGGGTAGATGGCGATGCTGGCGTGATCCTTTGCGGTAACATCAAAAAAGAGAAGATGGACGAGGATGGTTTCGGGAATATGTTTGAGGAATTGCCGCCAGTGTTCCACGAGTCGGCTTTGATAGAGCGTTTCCACGGCTTCATCAAGGGGTGGAATATTCCTCGAATGAACGACGATCTCAAAATTGCTGGTTGGGCGTTGAACTCGGAATACTTCTGCTCGATTATGCACGAACTGCGCGATGATATGAGTTACCGCGCAATCGTGGATGAACTTATCGAAGTCCCCGAAGCAGCGGACACCCGTGATACCGAAGCAGTAAAGCGTATCGCCACGGCTTACCTGAAACTGCTGTTCCCGCAGGTTCGCAGTGCAGACGACATCACCGCCCGCGAGTTCAAGCGTTACTGCCTCGACAGGGCGCGAAAGATGAGGGATACGATTAAATATCAGTTGGGAATACTCGACGTGGAGTATCGCGGGAAAGACATCCCTGCGTTCAGCGTCAGAGCTGACCCTGAAGAAGTGAGGTAATTCTGTGGAGAAAAAAAGCTGCTATATCTGCGGAAAAGAAGCCCTTAGCAAAAATGAAATCGGGCTGACCAAGAAACTGCTCGAAAAGGATTCAAAGCGGTTCTATTGCCTTGATTGCCTTGCCGAGTATTTGGAGGTCGATACTGAGTTCCTGATCGCCAAGGTCGAGGAGCTCAAAGAGCAAGGCTGCAAGCTATTCTGAGGAGGTGAGACCGTGATCTACGCAGACAACGCCGCGACTACAAGAATACCCGACAGCGTCTTTGAGAAGATGCTTCCGTTTCTCCGCGAACAATACGGCAATCCCTCCAGCCAGTATTCGCTTGGGGCAAAAGCCAAGCGTGCTATAGAGCAGGCACGAAAACAAATTGCAGCGGCTATTGGTGCAGAGCCGCCTGAAATCACCTTCACCTCCGGCGGTTCGGAAGCGAACAGTTGGGTGCTTCGATGTGTTGCGGAAACTTACAGTGCCGGGTAAAGCCGGTCGCCCAAAAAAACCAAAGGCCATTTAATACGGGAAGTGTCCCTATTTTACCCTATTTTACCAACTACTGTTTTAGAATTATCACATACCTGGATATGACTCCAAGTATTC
>Ga0222698_1000422_pt1 | contig 15153 bp, 17 predicted proteins | sample AntAcemetage1450_FD_179833 | JGI IMG/M metagenome (GOLD analysis project Ga0222698, IMG submission 179833) | Saline water microbial communities from Ace Lake, Antarctica - #1450 | ecosystem: Environmental > Aquatic > Non-marine Saline and Alkaline > Saline | place: Antarctica: Ace Lake...
GCTCTAGTGACTTCTGTTTGTATCGACAATCAATACTGCTTTCTTAATATACAAGGGACGTGCTTCCGCGCGTCCGACAGACAATCTTATGCAGCCACGACAAAGCGTGGCCCTCCAGAATCTCTACCTTCTGTCGAAATGACAGGCTTTACAATTTTGCCACTTGACAAAGCCACTCTTCTCACCTATATACTTCAGTAGTGAAATATTTCTTGCTGAAACATTCCTTAGTAAAGCTTTTGATGATTTCAGCATACGGCTTGGCACATATCCTTCTGGAGGAAAAACGTGAGTACAGACAAGCAACTCGGAGATCTGGCTGAAATTGAAATGCACCTCATAGCAATCCGTAACCTGTTCAGCGATCTTTTCCAGAAAATGGTTATGAGCAGCAAGGGCCTTATGGGCTTTCAAGTTAACAAATCACAGCTTAAAGCAATGGCGGCCTTCCACGAGGATCGTCAGTACAGCATGGGCGAGCTGTGCAAGATTGCCAACGTAAAAATGCCTAGCATGACCGAGGTTGTCGACAGGCTGGAGGCTGAAGGATTTGTTGAACGCATACGCGACACGGCTGACCGCAGGGTCGTCAAGGTACGGCTTACCCAAACGGGGAAAAAAGCACATAACGGCATATTGAAAACCCGTGAGCAGGAACTTGAAAATATTTTCGGCTGCCTTGATGAAAAGGAACGAACGCGCCTTTTGAAAGCGCTTAGAACGACAAGCACAACAATGAAGCAAGTCGCAGGCAAACTTTAGGATTACCAAATAATTATATATGTCATTCCGGCGAAGGCCGGAATCCAGAACAATTAAGCAAGCACTATACACTGGAGTGACGCTTAAATAATTACACTACTGTAGGGTTTTAACCCTTTTATTTAGCAGGCTGTTCAAAAAAGCGTAGATGCAAGGCACGCGCGATCATGAGAAATGAGGCGTACTTTTGTACGTCGCAATGACGAATGATAAGCGTAACGAAGCAGCTATGCATTTTTCAACAGCCTGACCAAAGGAGAGAATGAATGAGGCAGATAGCACTTTATGGCAAAGGCGGCATCGGCAAATCAACCGTCGCCTCACATCTTTCATACTCCTTTGCCGAACGCGGTTTAAAGGTACTGCAGATGGGCTGCAGCCCCAAAAACGACAGCACTTACCTGCTGCTTCCCGATTTTCCGCCCACGATCCTTGACGTGCTCGGCAAAAGTGACTTCATGTACGATGATCTGGAGCCGGACGATATCGTTACTGAATCGCCATTGCAGTTCGAAGGCGGCGGTAAAATCTACTGCGCAGAAAGCGGAGGGCCCGAACCGGGCGTCGGCTGCGGCGGCAAGGGCGTTATTGAGGCCATAGACACGATAAAGAAACTCGGTATTTTCAAGGCGCTTTCAATTGATGTGGTCATTTACGATATTCTCGGCGATATCGTCTGCGGAGGTTTTTCCCTGCCCATCCGCCAGGGATACGCCAAGGAAACCTATGTAGTCACAAGTGGCGAGTTCGAGGCCCTGTACCAGGTTGCAAACGTTTCCAAGGCAATCAAGCGTTTTGAAAACCGGGCAGGCTCAAAACTCGGCGGATTGATCGTTAACCTGCGGCGCGTAAAGAACGAACTTCAAATGGTAACTGATTTTGCTGAAAAGATTGGCACCCAGATCGTGGGCGTCATCCCCTACAGCCAGACCGTGAAACAGTGTAACGGAGAGGGTAAAACTATCTTTCAACACGCGCCCGATGCGCCTGAGGCACAGCTCTACCGCGACATCGGCCAGAAGGTGTTTTATAACAAGCATCTTGTCATCCCCAATACGCTTGAATTTGAAGAACTCTATGACTGGTGGCTGCCCTACATAAACTAATTGAAACTGTCATACCTCAGGGTGAGATCCTGGAGGGCCACGCTTTGTCGTGGCCGCATGTGATTGTCGAGCGGACGCGCGGAAGCTCGTCCCTCCAAAAAACAAATAACAACTTCATGGTTAGTTAAAGTAGAGTAATATAAAACAACCCTAAAATACTGAAATTACGATAGAAAGAGTCTTTATGCGACAGCTGGCAATCTACGGCAAAGGCGGTATCGGCAAGTCCATGGTTTCATCCCACATCACGTTCGCGCTGGCGAATAAGGGCCTGCGCGTTCTGCATGTGGGCTGCGACCCCAAGCATGACAGTACGCGCCTTTTGCTGAATGGCAAGATGCCGCGAACCGTGCTTGACACCCTACGCAAAAAGGACTTCGATGTAAAGAATCTTGAGATGGAAGAGGTTGTGTATGAAAGCGCGCTCAACGACTTGTGCTCGGGCAAAATCTACTGCGCCGAGAGCGGCGGTCCTGAGCCCGGTATCGGCTGCGGCGGCAAGGGAGTTGTCGAGGCCATTGAGGCCCTCAAGTACCTGAACGTATTCGAAGAACTCAAGCTCGATGTTGTCCTCTACGACGTGCTTGGTGATGTGGTCTGCGGCGGCTTTTCCATGCCCATCCGCGAAGGCCATGCCGACGAGGTCTACATTGTCAGCTCAGGCGAGCTTGAGGTGCTGTTTGCCGCCTCAAACATCTGCAAAGCGATTGCGCGATTTAACGCCCGCTCCGGAGTTAAACTCGGCGGAATTATCGGCAACGGGCGCGAACTCGTGAATGAAGAAACCATACTAGATCAGTTCTCGAAAAAACTGAATTCGCACCTTGTGGGCTTTATCCCCTACAGCGAAAAAATCAAGGAATGCTCCGGCAAGGGACAGACCCTTTTCCAGCACGCGCCCGATACTCTTGAGTGCAAGGCCTTCCAGCAGTTGACCGATTCAATCTGGGAGAATAAGGACATGTCCGTGCCTTCTTCTTTCACCTTTGAAGAGCTGCACGGCTGGTGGGCCCAGGCCGCCGGCAGGAAACATTAGGTATATATATTAAGATAGTCATTCCGGCGAAGGCCGGAATCCAGCAGTTTTTTGGGGATAAAAGCAGAAACAATGCTTGCAGGAAAAATTAAAACGGTGCGCACAGCGCACCCTACATGCTGGACACCGGTCTTCACCGGTGTGACGGATAAAAAAATCAATGTACGAAAGGTTTTAGAACCATTTATTTTTGCAGGCTGTTCAAAAATGTTCAGATGCAAGGCGTGCGAAGTCCATGAGGAATGAGGCGTACTGTATCGTACGCATCACTCCTTGACCTGTTTTTGGAGGGACGCGCTTCCGCGCGTCCGCTCGACAATCACATGCGGCCACGACAAAGCGTGGCCCTCCAGGAATACTCCCGGAGCCTGTCCCGAGCGCAGTCTCCGAAATGACAGACAAGGCTACGAAACTAAGAAGTTTTAGAACCATTATCGTAGCTGGATGTTCAAAAATGCCTGGATGCAAGGCGTGCGAAATCCATGAGGAATGAAGCGTACTGTATCGTACGCATCACTCCTTGACCTGTTTTTGGAGGGACGCGCTTCCGCGCGTCCGCCAGGCAATCACATGCGGCCACGACAAAGCGTGGCCCTCCAGAAAAACGCCCGGAGCCTGTCCCGAGCGCAGTCTCCGAAATGACAGGCAAGGCTACGACAATACGAGATTTTTAACCTTTTATTTAACGAGCCATTCAAAAATGTTTGGATGCAAGGCGTGCGAAGTCCATGAGGAATGAAGCGTACTTTTGTACGCTGCAAAGACAAATGACGAGCACAACGCCGCAGACGAACGTTTTTCAATGGTCCACCAGGAGGAATATATGCCACTCAAACATTATGAACACTGCTGCTCCACCATCCAGGCCTTAGCAAGCCTGGGCAAGATTGAAGGCGTCATACCGCTTCTGCACGGGCCGCAACCCTGCTCCTACCAGAACCAGGTGGGCTCCATGTCCTGCCGGCCGGCTAATCTTGTCACAGCCGGAACCCTGGTAAACAAAAGCGATGTTATTTTCGGCGGCGAGGAAGGCCTGAAGATGCAGGTAAGAAACCTGTATAACAAGTACCACCCCAAAGTCATCGTTATCATCAACACCTGCATTCCCCAGCTAATCGGCGAGGACATCGAGGGTGTCATAATGGAACTCAAGCAGGAAATACCCGACCTGAAGGTGACCACCTGCGTGTCCGGATTCAACTTTCCGCGCTCAATGCCGCTCGGTTCCGACGCCTCATGGGTCGCGGTGCTTGATGCCATAGAAACACAGGAAAAGGTTCTAGGATCTATCGGAATCATCGGCCGCACGGGCCAGGACGCCGGCAACCTGGCCAGCCTTGAGATGTATTTTAAAAAGGCCGAGATCCCCTACTTTGTTTTCCCAACGGCCCATATTGACAGCATGAGCGAGATAGCCCGCGCTGAAAAATATTACCCCATTCACATAACCCCCTGGCTCACCTGCAAGCATTTAACTGAAAAATTCGGCGGCGAAGTTGAGTTTATCGAAATACCGGCGGGCATTCAGGGCACGTCAAACTTCCTGCACGCCATAGCCGACAGGCAAAACAGCCAGAAGCTGCATGATCTGGTTGAAGAGGAAGAAAAGCGCATAACACCCGAGCTTGAGAAGATACGGGCGCGCTTCGCCAAAGAAAAGGTGCGCATGCTCATGGTAGACGGACCTGCCAACGAGGTATCGGTCGGCAAGATATTCGCAGAGTTCGGCGCCGAGGTCTTCGTAATACCTTCAATGAAAAATAAGTTCTACAAGCAGGAAAAGAAGCTCATGCAGGAGCGCTACGGCGTCACCTTCATCGAGGAAGATTTTGACCTGCTTGGTGACATTATCGATGAAGTAAAACCCACGGCCGTGTCGGTTGAGTTTCAGGCTCAGCCCGAGTGTGTGTCGCGCCTGGTGCCCACCTTCATCAACATGCTGTATCTGTGCGAATACGGTTACGACTATGCCATTGATCTTGGCACCAACTTCTTTAAAAACATGCACAAGCCCGTCTATGAAAACTGGCAGGGTCTTATGCAGAAATATGGAGGCAAGACAAATGGCTGATAATAAAAAAGACTTTAAAATGCAGGAACTGCACACCCCCTCGGCCTTCGAAGGCGCCCTGTGGGCATGCATCGGCATAAAAGGCGCTGACACCATTTTTCACTCGCCTCCCGGCTGCTACATCAACCAGCACGTAAACGCCCTGGTCAATGACTGGACCTGCGAGCTGTACACCACCAACCTGTCATATGCCAATATCATGCAGGGCGCTGAAGAGCGCATGGAAACCACCCTTGAGAAGATAGTCGCAAAAAAGCCCGGCGCAATCTTTATCGTTACCGCTCCCACGGTTGAGGTCACCCGCGACGATGTTGAAGGTGTTGCCAAGAAAGTTGGCTTTAAGGATACGGTCATCATTCATCCACCCATCGGCGGCTCACTTGTGGATGGCAAAGAAAAGGCTTTCACAAGCCTGCTTGACCTGGTTGACCCAACAGTTAAAAAGGTTCCCAAGTCGGTCAATATCATTGGCCCCACATTTTCGACCTTCAACTGGCGCGCTGATGTGCATGAGCTGACGCGCATGCTTGCAGGTATCGGCGTTACGGTCAACTGCGTCTATACCGCGGGTGCCACCATAGAACAGATCAAAAACGTGGCCCAGGCAGAGCTCAACCTCTGCATCTATCCCTATGATAGCGGCATTGGCGTAGCTAAAGAGATGCAGAAGCGCTTTGACATACCCTACAAGGCAGACATTATTCCAATCGGATTCGGCAATTCAGCAGCATGGCTGGAAAGTGTTGCCGAATTTTTCAAGCTAGACCCGAAAGCCTATTTGAAGGAATGCATGGACAATGCCTTTGAGTTCATCTCCTCCAACATGGTGTTCACCGTTACGTTTGAGATGACCGCGGCCCTGTCCCTGGAGAACGCCAATACCTATGCCGTTGGCATCAGCGAATTTTTAAACAAAGAAGCAGGCGTAGACATTGTCATGACCGCGCTGAGCAACCCCGATGCTGCCAAGCGGCTTGAGGCCCTATGCAACGATGTGCTTATCAACGCCACCATCGAGGAAAAACGCGATAAGTTTGTTGAAACCGGGCCCATGGTAATCTACGGCAACTTCTACGATAAAAAGGTGAGCATGGATGAAGGCTTCAAGAATTTCATCTTCTCAGACATTCCCACCATTGGCTACCTCAGCTCCGAGAACTGTCCTTTCATGGGCTTCATGGGCGCCAAGTACCTGATTGAAGGTCTGGTCAACGAGGTCTACATGGGCATCTTCCTTGAGACCAAGGGCGACATGATGGGCTCCATATCAACCGGCTCTGTGCCCTGGGACATCAAGGCAGAGCAGGCCATGATCAAGGTCGGCGAGATGATCCCGCACTTTGTGCGCGCAACAGCCCTGAAAAAACTGCACCAGGAAGCAGAAAAAATCGCGCAGGAACGCGGCACCAACGTAACGCTGGCCATCTTCCGCGAAGTGTCCGACAAGTTCACCCCCACAAAGTTCAAGGCTAAATTCTCACAGGTGTTTGAGGATGACGCCGCACCCGCTCCTGCGGTTGAGGCGGAAAAAGATGAAGAAATACCGGTTTCAAGCCTGACCTTCACCCTGCCGTGGGATGATGCAGCCAAGGGCATGCTTGAGCTTGTGCCCTCACCTTTCCGCCAGGCAGCCGTATCCGGCACCGAGGACTACGCGCGTGAGCATGGACGTGATGACGTGATCGGCGCTACGATGGAGGAGTTCCGCAAGGAACTGGGCATGTAATTAGTAACTTAGAAGCTGGCAGGTTTCAACCAACCTGCCAGCTTTTTTTACCACCGAAATAGTTTGAGCAGAAAATATTGATTGAAAACAAGGCTGCTCTATACTATAGAAGTACAAATACTATCGAAGAATCGCTCGCACCTCGAGCATTCCTCTGAGAGCCGAATTTGGGCAAAAGTTCGGCTTATTTTCCATGTTAGACGAATTACTATCAATAATAAGTAAAATCCGGTTAACGATTCTGCAATACGCGGGAAATAATTGTACTCCTTCTCTCCGTTGCATAGTTTATTGTTGCAAACAATTACTCCCCGCTACGACACCCAGCTAGGCAACTATTACCAAGGTCTTTTTTAGTGACTCAAACAATGACTGTTTTAAGTTTTTCACAAAGCAAACAGGAGGGAAAAGAAATGGGAAATCGCGTCAAGGTGATTATTGGATTATTTGTATGTATTTTTTTTATCTCAACCTTTTTTAGCGCAGCAGGTGCAGCAATAATTGTAGTTGAAAATACGGAAAACTTGCTAGCAGCCCGGGCTCTTTTTAAGAAAAAAAAGCTGAGAAAAATGCCTCTTACTGTTATACAGATCAAATCAAACACGTATATACTCCACGATACCTACCACATTAATCAATCAAACATCAGCATTGTTGCCGAGCCCGGGACAAAGTTCATACTCGCGGATCATATAAATAAACCTGTCATTGCCATAGGAAGCCAAGAGGAAATACCCAGTTATACAATAGAAAACGTTTCCATATCCGGGATTGAAATCGATGGAAATAAAGACAACCAGGACTCCGAATATGCCGCCGGTATGCCATGGATCAGAAATAACGGTATCGATGCAAGAGCGGTTAAAAGATTAACCATAGATAACGTTGTGTCCAGAAACAACAGGTCGGGAGGCATTGTGGTTAGCTGGGGTTCATCAGATGTTCATGTACAAAATTCAGAATTTGATAATAACTATTTTGATGGTGCTGCCTACTATGACAGTCGCAGAATATATACGCTCAACTCTTCAATGAAAACTAATAATGGTGCTGGAATCAGTTTAGACAACAACCTGTTAGACTGCATTTTTTCTAATTGCATTATCGATTCCAATCAGGACGTTGGTATCTTTGCTCGCTATTCAACAGAAATCAGGTTCAACAGCTGTGTCATCAAGAGCTCCTCCAACTGGGCCGTATTTTTAGGGCATGACGAATATGATAATGGAGTGCATGATATTATGTTTTCCAGTTGCCAGCTGCTAAACAACAATGGAGGTATATTTGTATCATCCACAAATGAGGCTCAATCAAGTCATACAAGTGTTGTAAGTTCAGTCTTCAGGGGTAACCAGCAAGGCGGAAGAGCAAATATTCAGACTTTCGGATCATCAGTTTGGAATACAGCAAATATATTTATACCGTAATGCTTTGCTAAAACAAAGGCCAAGGGCATGCTTGAGCTTGTGCCTCCCCCTTCCGTCAGGCAGCCGTATCAGGCACCGAGGACTATGCCAGAGAGCATGGACGCGATGACGTGATCGGCGCTACGATGGAAGAATTTCGCAAAGAGCTGGGCATGTAGGCTTTATAAATTGACCGCACTTAAACTGGTAGGTTTTACACACCTACCAGTTTTTTTATTTGTTACTTGCATTAATATCGAAATAATATGTAAAATAGAACTATTCTTAAATCCAGATTGCATAACAAGTCAGATTCACTCGGACACTAAATCGCCTCAGCGCTGGAAATTTACGACGTAAGGCAAAATTAGAAAAAGAAGGGAATGACATAGTTAACCGAAAGTTACACTTGCAGCGAAATGTAGCAGACAACCTTAAAAAGGAGTCACTCCATGGGCGACAAGAAGAGCAAGAAGGATAAGGCTAAAGGACAGAGACAGCAGGATGCCAAAAAAACAAAAGATTCAAAACGGAAACAGGACAAGCAGAACCCCCCAACCCAGTATCAATAGAGCCAACAAGACAAGCCCAATAAAAATGGGGGCAGATTTATTTTCTCATTAAAAGTAATAAAATAAATCTGTCCCCTTTTGTTTTCGTACCATCTCATCATAAAACCAGATCGTATAGTATACATACTACAAAAACTGGCCTCGTTTAAGGGGGGGGCTAGGTCACCGCCGCGTCCCTCATCCGTAGGCGTTACATGCCAAATCAAAGGATATTATTTTATGATGAAGATTGACCGCATTTATTCAGACTCAAATGAAGAAACCCATTTTGGAGAGTTCGATGTCCCTTTACGGGATTCTGGCGACATTGGATCGCTTGCACAGTTACAGGAGGCAACTGGCATTATTTTTCGGGAAACTCCCGAAGATTATGATTATGCATGGCACAATGCTCCTCGACGGCAATATGTCATTATTTTGGAAGGACAGGTGGATATTACCGTTTCCGATGGTGAAACAAAAAGGTTTGGCGATGGTGATGTAATACTTTGTGAGGACACCTCTGGGAAAGGGCACTATAGTGTGGCTGTTAACGGGCAGCGTCGGAAATCAATTTTCGTTACACTTGATTAGTTGTAGGGTGGACTTGCGCAGCACGTCCACCAATGGCTTGTCATGCCGCACCCCGATCCGGTATCCAAAAAATCAAGAAGCGGTTTTTGTACCCGTTCTTTGCCGCCCAAAGAATGGGTACCCCCAAGAAAGGGTGCCCCTGGCGTTTCGCGTCCCGACCATGGTCGGGATTTCCTCGACGGACACATGGTCGCGGGAACGGCAAGAACTCGCACATTCGGGCGCTCAGACAGCTTGCCGTTCGTATCCGCGCTCATGCACCCGTCTCGGCAGCGAAACGATGGGGTTTAAAACCCAAAAGCAAAAAGTTAAACTCAATCCAGGAATAAAACACAGGGTGAATGTGCGAAACGAGTCTACCCTGCAAACCAACCGTCCCTTAATTAAGTAAAGGAGAATACAGTGTCAGCAATAGGCATTACAGAAAAACAAAGAGAGCAAATGATAGATCTCTATTATAAGCAAAAGAATATTGCGAGAAACCTTCCTTCAAAAGAGGAATTGGAAAAGGAGATTATAGATTATCTTGGAAAGAAACATCCCTGTTCTCTTGCTACGTGTGGAAAAGATGGGATACCACGAATATCAGTAGTGGACTATATGAATGATGGTCTCACCATTTATATTTTGAGTGAAGGCGGACAGAAATTTCAAAACCTACAGGAAAATAAAAATGTGGCAATTGGCATCGGCACTTCAGCAAGGACATCACTTTCCGTAAGGGGAGTAAACATTGGGGGCATTGCAGAGATTTTTAATGATACTACAAAAGAGTTTGCACACGCTCTGGAATTATTCAAACCCATAATAGCAACTATGGTAGACGATGTGGATGGCAAACCTTTTGAGATTCCCAAAGGAGCAATACACCTCATCAGAGTAACACCTACAACGATGGTGTATCATCACAATAAAAAGGGCATAAAGAATGCCCACTGGAGTGCTGCATAATACTGCATCTTACCGTACAACATTTGGGTAAGCTTTGGGGTCGGGGCAGAAAGGCTTTCGCATTTGCGAGTCGATTTTGCACCTGGACGTGCAAAATATTTCACAAGGTAGAAACGCCCCAAAAATTGAAACTACTAACTATGTAAGTAAATTATGACAGCCTCATTGCGTAAAAATATTGATGCCCCCAATTCAAAATACCTGGTCTTCTCCTCTGCAGGAGATAATGCCAAAGTATATCACTGGTTAAAAGGGTCTCGAAACTTTGACTTGTGGCTATGCTACTATGGGGATGTTAAAAATAAATATGCAGCCCTTAGCGATTTTTACATCGAAAGAAAGGGTGGGAAATTTCCCAATTTACATTACGTTTATCAACACTGGCAGAGTATTCTAAATCACTATCAAGCAATATTTATAATTGATGATGATATCATAATTGACGGTGCTGAAATTAGTCGTTTGTTTGAAGTCCTTAAACAATATGACTTGTGGTTGCTTCAGCCGGCCTTTAATCCAATAGGCAAAATAAGTCATCGCATTACAAGGACTAATCCTTTTAGCTTATTGAGATATACCAATTTTGTCGAGGTTACATGCCCATTATTTCGAAAGGATAAGCTGGATGCTTTCATGAAAATATATGATCCAGGGTTAATAGGATGGGGAATTGATTACTGGTTTATAGATGTATTAGGGCCAAAGATTAACGGAAAAGTGGCAATCGTTGATGCTATATCATGCATTAATCCAAGAGACTTATTTAAAGGTTATCCAAGGGAAATTGAGCTTCTTCAGGATACGCCTACGAGAATCCAAAATTGGGAAAGAATAAAGGAACAATACAAAATCAAAGTACAAGAGCATATGGAGTTTGATGTTATCAAGAATTCCTTGAGTATTTCTGCTGTTTTTCGTGCCATAAAAACTTATTCAATCATAGGTGCCCTTAGGTGTTTAAAAAAACTTAGAAACTTAACAAATCGCTCCACCTGACCGCCATTCCAGTATGCTTCATAGCGGCAGGTACGCTTTACGTTAGGTCAGCGTATATGAATTAAAACTTCAGAAGAAGGAAACGACAATGCCTGAAAATATCATAGTCTTATTTGTGCCTAGTTTGCTTGCCGCGGTTGTAGGAGCTGTTGTGGCGCACCAGATATCAAGCAAACGTTCTCGCATTATGGTAACAAATGCGCTATTTACATCATATCATTCCAAAGAGTTTATCATTGCTCGTCAAGAATTCTGGCATTTCCTCGATCGTTTAAACGACAATCCAGACCCACCTCCATTTACAGAGCTTTGGAAGTCCTCTGATGTGCAGGGTAAGCGAGAATACAATTTCCTTGTCCAGGTTGTTGCTTTTTGGTTTCTGCTTTGCATGTCAAAAAAACAGAAGACTATAGATGATGCATTGGCTAAAGAACTATTTGCATATCAATTTCGGCATTGGAAAAAGCAACTCACTCCACTTTACAACGCAACAAAGAAAAAAGATGCCAAAGACGATCAACCAGATTGGCTAACATTTATGAACACAGGGGAAATGGATTGGCTCGAAAATTAAACAAAAAGAAATTTAACATCGTTCTAAGCTGACCTGACAATCAAATACTCAGGGACGTTCTTGAAATATTGAAATGCTCTTGTTGATTGCAACTAAATAGATGCTGGCAGCAAAAAACGTGGGTGCGAGCAAGAGCAAACATGCTAATAATGTAACAATTTAAACACTTTGACCGGAGATTAGCATGAGCACTGAGGTCAACTACAAGAATAACCCTCTACATGGTGTTGGTGTAAAAACCATATTGATTGAAATAGTAGATCACTACGGTTTTGAGCTTCTTTTTGCCTATTTAAATATTAATTGTTTTAAGACCAACCCAAGCATTGATTCCAGTGTGAAGTTTCTTAAAAAAACGGACTGGGCGCGTGAGAAAGTTGAAGCTTTCTATTTGTATGAATTTAAAAATTTACCCAGAGCGTCTTCCGAACAGTTCTTATTGCCTCCCAGAGATCGGATTGTTCCCAAAAATCAAACGCCACGCAAGCCTACGGAACTGAGTTTTGAAGATGCAGATCGGTTGCGCGAAAAGCGTGCGAAGAAATCAGCTGAGCGAGGGAAGCGATGAGGGACATTCTTGAAATATTGCACGGGAAAGGGACGCGGGAACATGGACGAGATGATGTTGTTGGGGCAACAATGGAAGAGTTCCGCAAAGAATTGGGAATGTAAGCTTAAATTTGAAACTCAAACTGATTAAATTTCAACGAATAAAAACTATCTGCAACCATATTTAATTATACGTTTATCCTTAGCCCTAATGCGGCGACTTAAGTATCCGCAACAAAATATTTGGTGCTAATTGTTGCACTTTTATAATATTTCAACCCAGACGACCTGGACACCACATGATTAAGCCTATAAACGCAGTTAAAGCGTACTGGTCTGCATGCACTGTAACAATTCTTACGGCAATTACTCTATTATCGCTTTGGCCACTGGATACCTTACCAGCAATGCCCGGTACCGACAAAAGTCACCACTTAATTGCATATGCCTTACTAATGCTTCCCACAGCATTACGCAAGCCAAATAATTGGATAGCATATGCTCTATTCTTTATAGCGTACAGTGGTGTCATTGAACTGATCCAACCATTTTTTAACCGTTACGGGGAGTGGATGGATATGCTGGCAAATGCTGCTGGTGTAACATGTGGTATCATTATAGCTAAACTGATTAATTTCTTTGCAGCTTACAGACAAGACAGACACAGATGAAGAAAAGGCGCCCCGGCGTTTCGCGTCCGCCTACGGCGGATTCCCTCGACGGGCACATGATAGCGGGGTCGCCATGAACTCGCACATTCGGGCGCTCAAACAGCATGACGACCCAGCCCCGCTCTAATGCACCCGTCTCGGCTGCAAAACGATGGGGATTAAAATCAAAACACTAAAAACATGACCGTTGAACATCGAACGTGATACATTGAACTTAGAATGTTTAGCTTTTAGGGTTTTAAAACCCGTTGCAGCGCAGCCGAGCGGAGTTCATGAACACGGGAAAAAGGAGTCGCATGTCTGAGGCCGGCAGGCGGGTACGAGTTTGTGACGACGCCGTGTTTTTGGTTTTCGCGAGGAGAGCCGCAGGCCAAGCTGCTGGGCACCCTTTCTTTGGTTCGTTTCTTTGGAGTGAGCAAAGAAATGAACGTAAAAGGTTTGAAAAGATTCTTTTGTACCCGTTCTTTGCCGCCCAAAGAATGGGTACCCCCAAGAAAAAGCGCCCCGGCGTTTCGCGTCCGCCTGCGGCGGATTCCTTCGACGGGCACATATGTAGCGGGGTCGCCATGAACTCGCACATTCGGGCGCTCAAACAGCATGACGACCCAGCCCCGCTCTAATGCACCCGTCTCGGCAGCGAAACGATGGGGTTAAAAGTCAAAAGCCAAAAACCTACGAACCCTAAAGGACGTAGGGTGGACCCGCGCAGCGCGTCCACCAATGACCTTAAAACAAAAATTAACTTCATGTTCATTTCTTTGCTCACTCCAAAGAAATGAACTAATAAATCAACTGCACTAACAAGGCAAATCTACATGAATAAAGCACAACAAATAAAAAAAATAGAAGGCTTGGTAAAAAATTATTTCCGCGAAGAAAGTACAGGGCATGATTGGTGGCATTCACACCGGGTTCGACAAATGGGATTACACATTGCAAAAAAAGAAAAGGCGGATTTTTTCATAGTTGAAGCATCTGCACTTCTGCACGACGTTGGGGATTATAAGTTCCATGATGGCGATGAAGAAATAGGTGGGAAGATCATTGAAAAATGGCTATTAGAGATTGCTATTAATCGACAAGACATTGATCTTATTTTAAATATTGTAACGAACCTCTCGTATATGAAATCCCTAAAAAATAAATCAGGGGCTCCTGTTTTGACAATTGAGGCAAAGATTTTAAATGATGCTGATCGCCTTGATGCTATTGGAGCAATAGGTATAGCGCGGGCTTTTGCTTTTGGTGGATTTTTTAAAAGAGAAATTCATAATCCCGAAATAGCACCAGAAGAATCAATGACTCGTGAAGAATATAAAAACAAAAAATCTACCTCAATAAATCATTTTTATGAAAAACTATTAAAACTAAAGCATTCAATGTTAACTGAGAGCGGAAATAAGATTGCACAATCGAGACATGAGTATATGGAAAATTATCTCAATCGTTTTTTTGATGAATGGGGTGGTATTGTATAGCTTTACCATTGACTAAATCTTGCCCCCTCCCCCTTCCGCCAGGCAGCTGTGTCCAGAACCGCGGACTATGCGAGGGTGCATGGATGAGATGATGTAATCGGTGCAACAGTAAAAGAATTTAGAAAAGAGCTAGGAATGTAAGACTTCAAAAGAAGTAAACTTTTTCGCTGCTATCCTTATAATCTTACCAATTTTTTTTTATTTTTTATGCTTTTATAGTTCATTGGCTTGTGATAAAATTATTTATAGTAATTTGAAAATAATTGTGCTCTTTTCTATGTTTTATAGTATTAGTAAATAAAGAATCCGTAACATTTGACACAAGTCGAAACGTACTTTGTACGTCTTTCAGCGGTGGCCTCCTGAGACTGACGATGACGGGCTGTGTCTATTTAGTTATCGGTCCTACCAACTTTTGGATAGGGCTAGTTATTTCTGAAAGCATTGCCTGTTTATCTTCATTTCGAAAGGAGGGTTTTCTTATGATGAAAAATTTTTTGAACACAGCAACATCATTTGCTAAACGTTTCAACTGGCGCGTCATCGCGTCTCGGGTCGACCACCGCTGCCCTTACAGGCAAAGCCTGCTGATGAGCTTGTGAAATCCAAGCGAAAAGGAATGTGGGAAAATTAGGGGGGGGGGGGCTTAATGAACATGCTATCTGCATAGGCTCTAACGATG
>Ga0222698_1000432_pt1 | contig 14849 bp, 20 predicted proteins | sample AntAcemetage1450_FD_179833 | JGI IMG/M metagenome (GOLD analysis project Ga0222698, IMG submission 179833) | Saline water microbial communities from Ace Lake, Antarctica - #1450 | ecosystem: Environmental > Aquatic > Non-marine Saline and Alkaline > Saline | place: Antarctica: Ace Lake...
CCATCTGATTGGTCCACGAAAACAGGGTCGGGATATTGTCCACGGTAATTCCGAGAAGTATGGCATCGTTGTTATCAAATATGCCTTTTACAATATTGTAGCCGGGCCACTGGTCTGAACAGACGGGCGTCCACGCGGCAGGAACGAAAGATATGACAACATTCTTTTCCCCGCGGTACCGGTCAAGGGAGATTTCTCCCCCGGAAACCGCCGGAAGCGTGAAGCCAGGGGCACGATCCCCCACTCGAACCTTCAAAACACTGTCTGTGGCCTTGAGTTTACCCGGATTGTAGATGTTATCCTTAAAGACATCTGAAAGACCGTGGGAAGCCGTATTCAAAAAGAAGACCAGTACAATTCCTGACAACACAATGAGACAGCTTCTTTTTTTCATTTTGCACCCCTTTTAAATATTGAAATGTCTAGGGAAAAATCAGGAAAATCCATGGCACACCTCCTACTTTAAAGCTATTAAAGATTCTCTGCTCTATCCGAAATCATTCCTTTAAAGCATTCCAGGTTTCTCTTTGAAGGAAACTGCCTTCTACGTGACCTTCCATTTCCTGAAACATCTTTAAAGGAACGGCAAATGTGAGCATATCCTTACCCAGTTGCCTTCTGACATTTTTTCGTGCAGTTATATCGGTAAGGCCGATTATCGCTCGCGGATTTTCATTTTCAGCCTCTCTGTATGGTAAAATGCCGATAGCTTGACATCCCGCGGCATAGGGAATTATAACGTTTTCAAAACTTCCTCTTCCGTAATTAGCCAGGATGACCAGGGATGAAAGCTGATCGGGGTTCGCTAAAAAGACAGTGATAACAGGGGTCTCTTTTTTAAGATTCACATCTTGAAAAGGTTTAAAGACAACATATTTTGCCGGAATATCAACGATCGGTAAAGACTCTACGAACTTTTTTACCATTTCAGGGGATTTTATATACCGTTCGCCATGAATAGCTTCCTTTAGCAGACCATTGCCGATAAAATTACAAATTTGTTCGGCCGCCATTTTGCGCATCCCGCTAATATGGTTTCCCGTTGATAAAAAATGGTAAAATTCTTCTATTCCGCCGGGTACTTTCAAATACTGATTTCCAAATCCTAACCCGACACCACCGCCCCAGCATCCGAAGGTCTCCCTGTCAAATACTGCCGTATGTCCCTTCGCCGCATGTGCAAAAAGAGACATGACACATCCCCATTTCCTTGGCTTAAACTGGAGCGCATTTTCCGGTTTTTCGTCAGACCAGATAATAGCAACGGGATGGAATTTTAGATTAAGCTCTGAAACAATTTTGCTTTCCATGCTACGCTCTCTCAAGAAAAGTTATTCACATATTAAATCCAATAATTTTTCTGGTTGCAAAGACTGCAGCAAGCAAAGATACTGTCCAGCCTGAGGAATAGGAGTATATGATAAGCATGACCGTGCTATCTCGTATGAAATGTGTTGGCTGTTCAGTTTTACACAATTCCCCCCAGAAACAATCCCGATATAATATTAAGAAACAGCATCGTAAGCGTCAGACGGCCTGACCACCGATGTATCAGTTGTATCTTTGCTGCTTTTTTCTTTACCTTGAATTGCATGATTCCCATTGCGTATGTGAACAAGACAGAAAGGATTGTAACAAGACCCATATGGGCGTGTGGTACGGCAAAGTGATGGCCTGTCCATCGGGAAACCATAAAGAGCGCCGCCACAAATCCGAGAAGAACGCACGCAACCCCTGCGGAGCCGAGCCGCCGATGAACGCGAAGCCACCATTTTCTCTTTCTCATGAACATTGCTATGGTAATGCCGGCAGACATTGAAAGGAATCCTGCGAGCATACAACCTGCGTGGATGGTGACCATAGTGCAATCCCCTGCTTTCGATTTTCAGTCTGGTGCCCTTTTTACTTACCGATAGTAAGCTCTCTTGTCTTGGATCCAAAATAATTACACTTAGCCTTAACTTTCAGCGTATCCCCCTCTTTTGCTTTTACGTTATAAGTGTACGTAAAGGAAGAAGGGCCTGGCTGGTTCTTGTATTCATATGTCTCAAGAGGTTTGCCGTTCTTTGTGATCGTTATTTCCTTAATATAATGTTTCTGAGGATTCGATACGGAGTGAGAAATAGTTACGCTTAATGTTTGGGAGTTTGAATCATAATTCAATGTGACGTCACCTGGGCCATGTGCATAAGTCGCTGCAGGCCAGAAGGAGATTGCCATAAAGCATAAAACCAGGCAAAAGATATATGCTTTAGGAGATACTCTATTGAAAGACATGAGGTTTCCTTTTACCCTTGTTTGTTTTAAAGATGACATTTGATATATTCCTCCTTTTTGTATTATTTTACCTTTAATATTCACTCATATGGTGACAAGGCAAGGATTAACCGCCCGCTGTCTGCGGAAAGGCGGTATTGCTATACAAATATTCCACCTTTTCTTTATGTTTCATTTCTTCATTGGCCATCTTGAGGAGCATTTTTTTTGCCTCACCGTCCGGGTGCAGATCAGCAAGGGCTTTATAAAAATTGTATGACTGGAGTTCTCTGTGAGCAGCCACAAGATATACGTCCTTGCTATCCATGTCCTTTTTGATGTCCGGTTCTTCCAGATACTCAGCTATTTTATAATCGACGACATCTGTCAACCGCAATGAATCCGTCCCGAACCGGCCGCTACGGTAATTGACCAGAAACTCCTTGTGCTTTTGCTCCTCGTTTGCGAGAAACTTCAGCGTGTCCTTAACACTTTCATCCTCAATCCTGTTGCAAAGGCCCATGTAGAAACCATACGCTTCTTCTTCCCTTTCGATTGCGATATCGATAAGGCTTCCTAATTTTTTTTCTTTCATATCCTGATCCCCTTTCTTCATTCGAGGTAGTCGTGGATAGCCACAGGTTCTCTCGATTACAAAGATATGGTATATTCCGCATTCATTCTATGGCACCCCTTTATCATGAACTATTTAAACAGTTTCTTATAGTTGCTATATCCTTCTTTTTCCAGATCTTCTTTCGGAATAAATTTAAGAGAAGCAGTGTTGATACAATATCTAAGGCCATCAGGCTCTGGGCCATCATTAAATACATGGCCAAGATGTGAATCTGCCTGTTTACTTCTTACTTCCGTTCTAACCGAAAAAAAACTTCTGTCTTCCTTTTCTATAATCGCCTCAGGTTCAATTGGCTTTGTAAAGCTTGGCCAGCCGCTCTTGGAATCATATTTGTCAAGTGAACTGAAAAGAGGCTCACCGGATACAATATCAACATAGATCCCGGCTTCTTTGTTATTCCAATATTCATTATCAAAGGCTGTCTCAGTGCCATTCTCCTGAGTGACTTTATATTGGAGAGGCGTTAACTTCTCTTTAAGTTCCTTATCAGATAGCTTCTTAAAATGAGATTTAGCGGTATCCATGTCATCGCCCCATATCTTTTTCAGGTACTGGTCACGCCCTGATCGATATCTGTAATACTTATACTTCAGCGGACATTTTTTGTAGTAGTCTTGATGATATTCTTCCGCCTCATAAAATCTGGAAGATTGGCGAATTTCTGTAACGACAGGATTTGCATATCTGCCTGATTGATCAAGCTCCGCCTTTGAGATTTGTGCTAACTGCTTTTGTTTATCATCATGGTAAAAAATAGTGGATTTATATTGAGAACCTCTATCTACGAACGATCCGCCTGCATCCGTTGGATCGATTTGTTTCCAATAGATATCAAGCAGTTCCTGATAAGTTATTCTATCTGGATCATATGTAATTTGAATTGCTTCAATATGCCCCGTATTTCCTGAAGATACTTTTTCATAGGTTGGGTTTATTTTATGGCCACCCGTATAACCTGATGTTACTTCAATAACACCGTCAAATTTGTCAAATGGATGTTCCATGCACCAAAAACATCCTCCTGCAAAAGTAGCCTTTTCAGCTTTTTTATTTTGCTTGTTCATAGTAATATTCTCTCGGTCATTATGTGCGTTGGCATTAGCGCAATTGCCCAAAATAAAAGATAAAACAAGAATAATCAGAGCTGTTTTTCCAACAGGGAATATATTTCCGTTTGCTTCGGTCAGGTTTCCAAGTTTTTTGAGAACCAAGGGACCGTTTTGTAAGGTGCTTATCGAAATTCTTTTATGCATATTAATTCCTTGCGTTGTTTTTCACCTGGGAAGAAGAGAGGAAACAACGATTTTTTATTCTGCACTTCCCTCCTTTAAACCGGACAGCCCAAGGATCATCTTCAGAAACTGATCAGCCATCTTGACGCCGCCAAGTTTGGAGTAAAAAATCCGGTGAGTCCCATCATTATTGATTTTGACTCCTATAAAGTATGGTGTTCTGACCTCTCCCAGAACAGTGTGGACGGAAAAATCCCCATCCGCGAAAAGGGGGAAAGGAATATCGTATGTCTTTCGGAATATCTCTACTTCATAGAGAGAATTTCCCGCTCCGATGCCTATCAATTTAACTTTATCTTTCAGGTTGGGATTTTCTTCTATTATACGATACAGTTTGTTCACATTGGGTGCATTGCCCTGGCAGTGAGGACAGTACATGCTGAAGATCTCAATTATTACAACCTTCGTCTTAATTTCATCTATTTTGAAAAAACCGGAAGAGGAAAGGCCGAGGTAGCTTCTATCGCTGTATTTTGAGGGAACGACGAGGTTTATTTCAGGCAGGGCGGCGCCTTTCGCAGGTGGTGATTTAGCGGCCAGAACAGGAAAGTTGAATATAGCGGCACAGACAGCAATGGCTGTGAGGTTTATTAAAATTCTTTTCATCACTCATATTCCTTTCTTCTCTTTTTCGAACATCCTGGCCCTTTCGATTTTTTGCCATCATTCGACAAATATTTTCATTAAAAAGTATATCCTAATTAGCACGCATAATCTATTAATTTCAAAATCTTCTGTGATAAGCGTTTACGAACGAATCTTTCTTAATTCTCCATAAAAAGATGATTCCTCTGATGTTTATTATAAGTCAAACGGAAACTTACCTTTTTCTTGTTTTTATGAATCCGTCAATTTTCAAAAATAGCTTTCTTCGATACCGGCGATCAGACGGTCGGTGATGACCGCGAGAAGACAGACGGTGAGCGCGCCTTCGAGTACGAAGGCCGAATTCTGTCTGACGAGTCCCGAGATGATGGGCACCCCGAGTCCACCCGCCCCGACGATGGCTCCCAGTGTCGCCGTTCCGATGTTCATCACGACGGAGATCCTGATCCCGGCCATGATCACCTTCATGGCGAGGGGAATCTCCACCTTGAACAGGATCTGAAGGGGTGTCATTCCCATGCCGAAGGCCGCCTCAATCAATGGGCCCGGTACCGCCTCAATACCCGATATGGTGTTGCGGACGACGGGGAGAATGCTGTACAGGAAAAGCGCCGCGATGGTGGGTTTGAAGCCGAATCCGATAAAGGGTACGGCAAGCGCCAGGATCGCCACTGGGGGGAATGTCTGCGCGAGTGAGGTCAGGTCGTTGACCGTCTGCAGATACACCCTGCCGGAACGTCGTGTCACGAATATGCCGACCGTTATCCCCATAATCACGGCGAGCGCGCTTGAAATAACGACGAGCAGCAGATGTTCGCCGACGAGATCGATCAGCATCGCGCGCGGGTAGATCCATTCGGTTTCTTCCGGGAAGAGGGCCCTGAGAAAAAGATTCCAGGGATTCATGTCGAAGATGATGTAGATAAACACCCCGGCAAGGAGGATCGTCCCCGCTGATCTGCGGAGAAACTTTTTTATGGCGGACTTCAACATTCGAGCGCGGCCTCCTCGGTCACCTTTTCGATTTCCAGTATGCTGATCTCGCCCACGAGTCGTGAATCATTGTCGATAACCGGAACCGTTTTGACACCCTGCCCGAGCATCCTCGACAGAACCTCCCTCAGTGTCGCGCTATTCCTGACGGTTATGGCGGGGCAGTTGGCTTCCATTACATCCTCCTCGCGGCTGAAGGGTGTGTGAACATGACGAGAATCGACGGGGCCGATAAGCCGTTCATCTTTATCCAGGAGCCAGAAGAATCGAGGTCTGCCTTTTTTTCTTATCTGCGCGACAAAGGTGTCAACGTCATCGCTTACCTTCACGACGACAGGCGTTTTCATGAATTCGGAGACGGGGAATCGGGAGAGGCGTTTCAGAGCCCTGTCCGCTCCGACAAAATCACTTACGAATCTGTTTTGAGGGTGGGCAAGGATCTCTTCGGGTGTGTCGTACTGCACGATCTTCCCCTCTCTCATCAGGGCGATCCGGTCGCCGAGACGGATCGCCTCGTCGAGGTCGTGGGTGACAAAGACGACCGTTTTTTTCAGATCGCTCTGGATCTTCATGAACTCCGCCTGCAGACCTTCGCGGTTCAGGGGATCTACTGCGCCGAAAGGTTCATCCATGAGGAGGATCGCTGGATCCGATGCCAGCGCCCGGGCCACACCGATTCGCTGTGCCTCGCCTCCGGAAAGTTCCCTCGGGTATTTGTCGCGATACTGGTCCGATTCCATGCGCATCATGCGGAACAGTTCTTCCATCCGCTCTTCGATCTTCTCCTGCTTCCACGAGAGGAGCTGTGGGACGACGGCGATATTCTCCGCGACGGTCATGTGGGGAAAGAGGCCGACGTTCTGGATGACATACCCGATGTGTCTCCTTAAGAGTTCGGGCTGAAAGTCCCGGTTATCTTTCCCGTCTATAAAGATCCGGCCGCTCGCCGGTTCCAGCATCCGGTTGATCAGCTTGAGCGCCGTCGACTTGCCGCACCCGGAGGGGCCGATGAGGCAGCATATCTCTCCCGCGGGTATCTCAAGGGAGATGTCGTCGACCGCGATGGTCGCGCCGTATTTCTTCGTGACATTCTGGATCAGGATCATGATGCCGGTTCCTCTTGTACTTCAATCCCTTTCGGGGTGATCTGATGGATGAGTATCGCCATGAGTTTATCGGTAAAGACCGAGAGGATAATGACCGGTATCGCTCCGAGGAGGATCAGGTCGGGAACGGCCTGACCGAGTCCCTGGAAGACAAAGATACCAAGCCCCCCCGCACCGATAAGGGCGGCAACCGTGGTGTTGCCGATGGCCTGTACCAGGGCCGTTCTGATTCCGCTGAGTATGATCGGCAGAGAAAGGGGTATCTCCACCCGCCATAAGACCTGCAGGCCGCTCATCCCCATACCCCGGCCCGCTTCAATGACATCGGGGTCGAGTATGCGAAGGCTGGTGTAGGTGTTTCGTGTAATGGGGAGGAGGGCGTAGAGGGAGAGCGCGATCAGGGCGGGTGCCCAGCCGATCCCCTGTATGCCGAAGTCGCGAAGGACCGGATACCTTTGGGAGAGCAGGGCCAGGGGCGCGATCATCAGGCCGAAGAGGGCGAGGCTGGGAAGGGTCTGGACGGTGTTCACGAAAAAGAAGACGGGCCGTTCAAGGCGTCTGCTCCTGAAGGCCCAGACGCCCAGGACCGTGCCGATGACGGTTGCGATGCATACGGCGGACCCCGCAAGGATCAGGTGTTGTGAAAGCTCGGACAGGAACCTCCCCTGTCTCGCGCTGAATTCCTTGATCACGGAGATATCGCTCAGATAGCCTGTAGCAAGCAGAAGGGCGATCGCCGCCAGGCCGGAGAGGGACACACACAGCCGGAGGAGTCCTTTGCCTGCGAGTTTTTGTTGTGACGAAAGGATCAGGATATAGGAGGCGAACGCCATTATCCATCCGCCGAAGCCGATGGAGATCCTCAGAAAGGGGAGATCGGGGTCGACGGTGTTCCCTGCCATCCCGGCGGTGAAGAGGAATACGAGGACGAGGATTACGTTCCCGATCAGGCCGGGCGCGAGGCGAAAGGGACGGTTCTCCCTGAATGAGAAACCTGTGCCGAGGGCGCAGAGCCAGAGAAGGACGAGGAGGAGTGCCTCGGAAGAGGGGAGGGCGTTCCACACGAACAGGCCATCGCCGCTGGACAGCCTGTTCGGCCGCAGGACCACGAAATGAAGGCCGAAAGAAAGAATGCCGATGACCGCCCCGGCAAGGGTCACCCTGTCAATGCCGACTCTGTGCACGCAACCTCCGTGAAGAGAATCTATTTTAAAAACCCCTTTGACCGGAGATATTTTTCAGCAACGGTCGAGGCCATCTGCCCTTCGACGGCAATCCTGGCATTCAGGGTTTGAAGGGTCTCCAGATCGAGGGAAATGAACACCGGCTCCAGGATCGTCTGTATCCGGGGATACTTCTTCAAAACGGTTTCCCTGACGATGGGGGCGGGTTCATAGACCGGCTGCACGCCTTTTGTGTCTTCGAGGACTTTCAGGCCGAGGGCCGCGAGCGATCCGTCCGTACCGTAGGCCATGGCGAAATTCACCCCGTCGGTCCCGTCAGCCGCCGCCTTTTCGGTTTGGGCCGTGTTACCCCCCGAAAGGACGAGAAGCTGGCGCTTTGTGAGGTGGAAGCCGTATGCCTTTTCGAAGGCGGGGAGTGCGTCGGGACGGCTCACGAATTCCTCCGAACCGGCCAGCTTGACTGCTCCTCCTCCCTGTGCGTAACGGGCGAGGTCCGCAAGCGTTTTAATGTTTTCCTTCGCGGAGAGGTCTTTCCTCACGGCGATTGCCCAGGTGTTGTTTGCCGGAGCGGGCTTCAGCCAGACGATCCTGTTCGCCTCGAGATCCAGTTTGCTGACAGTCTTATGCCCCTTCCAGGCATCCTTCCATGCGGCGGGATCGGTATTGCTGAAGAAGAATCCCCCATTCCCCGTGTATTCGGGATAGATGTCGATCTCTCCGTTGATGATGGCCTTCCGGATCAGGTCGGTCGGGCCGAATTCCGTTTTGTCCTTGACCTCGAAACCGCTGTCTCTGAGCATCAGCATGATCATCTGTCCCAGCAGGGCGCCTTCGGTGTCGATTTTCGATGCCACTGTGACGGGTCCCTTCTGATCTGCTGCAGATGCATATTGAGGATAAACACCGGGCGTGCACAGGAGTATAGTTACTGCTAATAGGATAATAATTTTTGATTTGCTCACGGGAGCCCTCCTTTTCTGCTTGTGATATGTTTGCAAAAAGTCAGCTTTCTAAAATTAGAGAAAGTTACTTAGCGGTTTTTCGGCCATTGCGAGAAGCCAGTGAGCCCCGTGAGCGAAGTATGGCTGGAGAAAGTTGGAAGATTAACCCCCGTCAAGGCCTCCTCTTTCCTTCTCACGAAACCAGCCGGCCGGATCGGAAAGGTAGAACTTCATATCTGTCAAAGCAGCGTGATGCCCTCTCTCTTCAGTGACCATTTTCCTGATGAACTCTTGCTCCGGGGGATTAATGGCCTTTGTGAGTTGTTTCTCATAAAACTCAACGGATCTTGCCTCGAAGTCAATTCCTGTATCAAGAGCCTCCAGATCACTAGTATCCACGTCTATCTCAGGCCCCCGTTTCTTCGCCATCTTTTCGAAGATTAAACCCAGATCATGATGTGCTACATTTAATTCTTTCCAATTTTCTGACCAGACCTGTTTGCCGCTCAGGGTTTCATATATAGATCTGATACGAACCATGTGAACATCTTCATCTTCCATCAGTGTCTGAAAGATCTCTTTCCCCATGTCGTTTTTACAGGTCGAAACGGCACGCTGGTAAAAAGCCCTTCCCCTTTCCTCCATTTCGAGGGCGGTGGAAAGCATCTTCATCGCTCTTTTCAAATCTTCATTCATATCATTCCCCTCCATCATTACAGACAATCAAATAACGGGGTTCGGCTACCTTTCAACCTTTGCACCCGGTTTCAGTACACCATCCGCAACAAGCGGTAGAACTTTGTCGACGCGGAAGAAAACAACATATTTCGATTCGTTGTCGTACTTTATCGCAAAAATGGGATATCTTTTCTTTCTCAGTTTCTCAATCAAATCGGTATTTTCTTCCTCTTTGACCTTTGTTAGATACAGTCTCTTTCCTCCGTAACTGCCGCCATGCTCAACAAAATAATACGCCGCATGAGGATTGGACTGCAGATTGTTATGGGTCAGATGACCCGCCATGAGAAATGCGGCCGTTCCGTCATCCATCATTGTCGGTCTCGACAGGGCTGCCACGTTTACCTTGCCTTCAGAATCCGCCGTTGCAAAAACACCGAATCCCTTTGTTTTCTCAAAATATTCAGCTAAATCCATGGTCAAAGTCCTCCTTTAATCAGATTTTCCACAGACCGTGCAGGTTGCAGTATTCTCGAACAGTAATCTGATCACCTTCAACATGGAATTCGGCTTCCGGCGCGTCTCCCGGTTTCAGGAACTGCCTGTATGCCTTTCCGTCTGAAATGATCTCTATCCATTCGATGTAATGTTTTTCCTCCATCGGATGGGGGACATCGCCGACCTTTACTTTTATGACGCCCGCCGCAACCTCTTTCACGGGAACATGTTTTTCCCTGGCCGCATCAACGGTGTTTTCCTTGTAAAGTTTCATCGGCTGGTTGCAGCATATGAGCTCGCCTTTGCCCTCATGCAACATCTCTACAATATTTCCACACACCTCACATTTGTATATCTGAAGTTTTTCTGTCATGATCCTTATATCTCCTTTTCTATTAAACAATTATCCCTGGTCTTCAGGGGGTTGTTTCGGGTGTGAAAACGCGACCCCCCAGCTCCCTGTCGAGCATCAGCAAGCCGTTTCCATTCTCGCCGATAAGTTTTAGCTGGTTTATAATATCGTTATCGTTTCCCTCTTCTTCTATCTGCTCGGTTACGAACCATTGCAGGAATATCTTTGTCGCATGATCCTTTTCTTCCGTGGCAAGATCTACCAGTTCATTTATAGATTTCGTAATAAACTTTTCATGATCGAGAGTCTTCTCGAACATGTCCATGGGAGATTCAAACTCCACAGGCGGTTCATCAATTGCCATGAGTTTCACCTTCTCACCCTGATCGTTAACATACGTATAGATTTTCATGGCATGTTCCATCTCTTCATTGTACTGAACCATGAACCAGTTGGCAAATCCCTTGAGGCCGATAAACTGGCTGTACGCGGACATGGACATATACAGGTAGGCGGAATAGATTTCCTTGTTTATCTGTTTGTTCAACGCATTTAACATAGTCTTGCTTAGCATTTGTATCATCACCTCCTATTGGGCATTTTTTCGTTTCAAGATGTATCTTGAGGTGTCTTTCGCCTCAGCAATGAACTTCCTTAAGGTTTCCAGACCTTCCAAACTTTACCTGCCAGATCCGGTCCCGGTTTAAGGGTCGGTTTGCCTGGTGTCCAACCGGAGGGCATAACCTCTCCTGTCTCACGAACATGCTGGAAAGCCTGTACCTGGCGAATTGTTTCCTCAACATTTCTGCCTACCGGAGGAGTCAGGACTTCCATAGCCACTATAACGCCATCGGGATCCATAATAAATCGTCCTCGAACGTTAACTCCCGCGTCTTCATCATAGACTCCGTAGATTCTTCCCACTTTGCCCCCTGCGTCGGATAACATGGGATAGGGGACTCCACCCTCTATCATCTTGGACAGTTCCTCTTCCTGCCAGATTTTATGACTGAAAACGCTGTCCACACTCATAGAAAACACCTCAACACCCAATTTCTCGAATTCTTCATAACGAGCGGCAACTGCCGTCAATTCTGTTGGTCAGACAAAGGTAAAATCACCCGGATAAAAACAGAGTAATACCCATTTCCCCAAATAATCAGAAAGTTTGATTTGCTTAAATGTCCCTTCATGAAACGCCGGAGCTTCGAAATCCGGGGCCTTTCCTCCAATCTTAATCATGGTTTTTACCTCCTTTTTCTGAATTTCTTTTTCGTTTATGTTCTCTTCAGGAACCGGCTCGCCTACAACGGCTCCAGTTGGCCTGCCACAACCAATAGCTTTTTCAGCCATATCAGCTACCCCCTTTCTCTTATTCCCTATTCAAATCCGGCGAATTTTTCTTTTCCTACCCCGCACACGGGACACTTTTCAGGCAATATCCCGTCAGAGACATAGCCACAGACCTCGCACACATAGTATGTGGTTTCCCTTTTCTCCATGACATGGTTCATCGCCTCTTTGTATAACTTCGCATGGATTTCCTCCACATCTTTGGACTGACTGAAATACAGGGATGCGGTCTTGTCACCGACCTCTTCTGCACGCTTTATGAAATTATCGTATGCAACACCTGCAACCTGGGTTTCCGATTCAAAACTGTCTGCAAGATTTTCTTCAGTACTTTTAATTTCCCTGAGTAACCGGAGTGCCCTCTTACCGTGAATCTCTTCGGAAAAAGAGATCACCCTGAAGAGTTTGGCAAGTGGCGGGTATCCCTCCTGCTCTGCCTTTTCCGCAAAGACCTTGAGTCTCAGAGCAGCCTTTGACTCACCGGTATATGCCTGATGCATGGCATCCTTGATTTTGTCATCCATGACAACAACCCCTTCACACCTATATTATGTTGAAACCTTTGAAAAGCGAACCTTTTATGTCATTCCCACGAAAGTGGGAATCCATAACGAGTTGAAATTGCTGGATTCTCGTTTGCACGGGAATGACCATGGAAAGCATTCAAAATAAAATTCAAAGCGTTCATGTTTAAAATTTTTAATAATTCTCCGCCAACACCTCAAAATAGGCCTGAGGATGGTCACAGGCCGGGCACTTTTTGGGAGGTTCCGTACCTTCATGCACGTACCCGCAGTTGAGGCATCTCCACGTTACCACCTTATCTTTTTTGAAAACCTTTTCCTCTTCGATGTTTTTGAGAAGGGCCAGGTATCTTCTCTCGTGCTCTTTTTCTGCTACTGCTATGTTTCGGAACACCGCTGCGATTTCGGAAAACCCTTCATCTTCGGCAATTCTGGCAAATTCCGGGTACATTTCAGTCCACTCGTAATGCTCCCCCTCGGCCGCCGCCTTCAAGTTGGCCGCGGTGTCGCCGATCACGCCTGCCGGAAAACTTCCCGTAATTTCGACTTCTCCTCCCTGGAGGAATTTAAACTCCCTTTCGGCATGCTCCTTTTCATTGGCGGCTGATTCGAGAAAAATGGCGGCAATCTGCTCATAACCCTCTTTTTTAGCCTTTGAGGCAAAATAGGTATAACGGTTCCTCGCCTGAGATTCACCGGCAAAGGCAGCCAGTAAATTTTTTTCTGTCTTACTTCCTTTTAATTCCATTAGTTAGCTCTCCTTTTCAAAATCTTCTTTGCCTGCTCCGCAGATTGGGCAGGTCCAGTCATCAGGCAGATTATCAAAGTTTGTTCCGGGCTCAATACCCTCATCCGGGTCACCTTTTTCAGGATCATAAATATAACCGCATATTGTACAAACATACTTATCCATCTTTTCTCCCTCCTCCTTCTTGACATCGGTTTCTTTTATTCATCTTCAATGTAATGTGGCGCGCTCTTCGGCGCCTTGCCGCCCTTGATGGTATGGTAATAGGCATAAGTCATCGGGGGTTTGTCTGATAGGATGTCGCAGTCGATGACTCTTCCGAGAAACATGGTATGGCTGCCGATATCCATCTGATTTACCAGTTCACATTCCAGAAAAGCTGCTACGGAATCCAAAATTATCGGAGCGCCATTTTGGCCTGTTCTGAGATTGATCCCCTCAAATTTGTCAATATCCCGACCGGACTTGAACCCGAAGTTACCGATGAGGCTCATGGGGGCATCTTCCAATAAGGTCGAAAGAGTGAAAACTTTACTGTTCTCTATAAATTCATGGGTCAGATTGTCATGATTCACGCATACCGCGACAGTGGCAGGGTCCGAGGTTGCCTGGATAACGGAGTTTACCATCTGGCCATTGAATTTATTGTCTTTCCCGGATGTTAAGATATACATCCCGTAACTGATCTTATGCAGAGCTTGTACGTTCATGAATTATTCTCCTCTCCTGGAAATGAGTACGGATTGCCCCGACTCTTTACGGATTAATTAAATAAGATTATGCTCTTTGTGTTTTTCCGCGATAGCGGCGGCCAGTTCGTCCAGTGCCTTAAAATCATCTTCTGAAGGCACCCCTTTGCAAAGTACGGGGTCTATGACCTCCACCTTGAGATTGGGGATCATTCCGGCAAGTGTCTCCACGGTTTTCCCTCCCCATCCATACGAGCCGATAATGGAAAGGAATTTTGTTTTAGGCCGAAGGGCGTTAGCAAGGAATGCGGCATAAGCAGCATAAGGATGAGGACCTGCCAGTATTGTGGGAGTTCCAACGACGATTGTAGCCGCGTCGACCAGAGCCATGGCGAGCTTCCCTATGTCGGTTACTTCCAAATTGAACTGCTCGACCCCGACACCTCTTTCCACAAGGGCTGAAACAAGATGATCAACCATTTGTTTTGTGCTTTCATGCATCGATACATATGGCAGGACTACTGTGTTTCGGGGAGGGCCGAGTATCCAGTCACGATAGGCATCAATAATAAATGCCGGGCGGGGATATATTTGCCCATGACTCGGAGCGATCATTTCTATATCGTAAGACGCGAGCTTCTCCAGATTCTTTGCGATTATGTTCCGGAAGGGCATCATGATCTCGGCAAAGTAGCGCTTAGCGGCCTCATGTATGCGGCCTTCATCGGTAACAAAAAGATCGGTCGTTGCGATATGGGAACCGAAAAAGTCACAACTGAAAAGAATCCTGTCTTCTTCCAGCCAGGTTACCATGGTCTCAGGCCAGTGAACCCATGGGGTATAGATAAACTTCAGTGTCTTGTCGCCGAGAGACAGTGTTTCACCATCTCCGACGGTTATGAAAGATTCCTCGGGTATACGCAGAAGATCGATGAGCATCCCCTTTGCTTTAGGGGTAGATATCAGTTTTGCGTCGGGGTATTTTTCAAGAA
>Ga0222698_1000433_pt1 | contig 14825 bp, 13 predicted proteins | sample AntAcemetage1450_FD_179833 | JGI IMG/M metagenome (GOLD analysis project Ga0222698, IMG submission 179833) | Saline water microbial communities from Ace Lake, Antarctica - #1450 | ecosystem: Environmental > Aquatic > Non-marine Saline and Alkaline > Saline | place: Antarctica: Ace Lake...
GATGTGTTCTGCAACGGAATTAAAGGTATAGTGCAGAAGGTCTCCCGGTATATGCCGAGTAGTCGAACCGGAGGCCATAATAATTTTGTCATGCGGGTTTACACCGCCCCATGAGGCTTTCCTTCGGTCAAACAACCTGACTTTCGGGTCGGGATACCAGCCGCAATGTCTGATCCATTGACCGCAGTAACTGGTCAGACGGTTGAACGCGTATCCGTCTTGCTGCCGGTTATTTTTGACCGCGGTAATACTGGCCGCAAGTTCAGGGCTCAGGGCTTCATCGGCGTCAAGCGACAGGATACAGTCATGCTGTGCCTGCGATAGCGCAAAGTTCTTCTGTTCAATATGCCCTTCGAACTCGTGCTGAATAAACGTTACGCCGCAGTGTTTGCAGATACTCTCTGTTGAGTCCGTTGAAAATGAGTCAACCACAAGTATCTCGTCTGCAACATTCCTGATAGATTTAATGCATCGCGCAATGTTTTTTTCTTCGTTGTAGGTAATGATTACTGCTGATAGTGACGGCATAATCTCTTCTTTGTCTGCTCGGCTGTTGAAAAACAATCGTCTGTCCCGCTACAGCAGGATTGCTCTCATCATTTGTTCCTGCGGCGTACGGGAAAGTAGGTCTCATTTCTGATGAAGTCGCACGCTTTACATCCGGACATTTTTGAACAGCTGGTAAAAACTTTTATTTCCCTGTCCCGACTTGCTTTGTGAGATCAAGTCCATAGGATTGTGTATTTTTGGTCCGGCTGATTGTCAGTATGCGCTCAAAGTAGCGTTTGCGGTCAGTATAGCAGGCTGCTGCCTTGGAGTAAATTCGAAAAAAGCGCAGGCGGTCACGCGGGGTCATGATATCAGATATCGATGCATTGATCTGTGCCAGGTTGTTGGTGCGGCGCTGAAACGTGAGGGGCCGTGAAAAAGATACCCGGTCAAGATCGATGAAAAAGAAATCCCAAGACGCGTCTTTTTCACATACTAAAATATTGTTTGATTTTAAATCACCGTGGTAAATACCCCGAGCGTGCAACGTGATTATGGTTTCCGCGAGGCATTTGATAAATCGTTTTTTGACGGGTTCGGGCCACTGCCGCCCAATAATATAGGTGTTGAGTTCCGGGGCTTTTTCAAGCCAGCGACAGATATAGAAGTTTTCGCGCACCAGGGGACCGCTGCGTTTTTCAATCATGGCTAACGGCTGCGGGGTCAGCATTCCGCGTACGATAAATCCATTGGCGTTAATCCAGGATTTTAGAGCCCGCGATTTCCGGAACATGTTTAACAGGGCATAGACGATTCCCCGGTAGCGATAGCCCTTCACGCACAATATTTCACCGGGCTTCAGGTCATGCGTGGTAAGTGTTGATTTGGAGGTTTTTTTTATAATTTTTTGATCATCGCGTTCGTTCAGGTGTTGTGCAATCAGTGCGCGGGCCGCGTTATGTCCGAAATCACGCTGGCCGCAATAGCGCTCTTTCCATGTCTGGGCAACTTCAAACACCGAGCTTTTCAGTACACAGCGCTTGGAGCGGCTGAGTATCTGGCGTGCTTTGATACGGGCGGCCTTGTCATTAATGCGGCGAACGAATTTGTTCAGGGGCATGGCAGGCAACGAGGCGTGACGGTAATATTCCTGTGCAAAACGAAGGCGGGTTGTGAACGAAGCCGGAAGCGAGGTGGACAGCTTGGCACAATCGGTGAGGATCATGGAAAGCCGGAGTTTTTTTCTGACGCGTGCCTTGTGCAGATCAATAAGGAACAGCTCGAAGTTTCCCTCCCCGGCCGGGCGGATCATGATGTTGCCGGCATGATAATCGCGGGAAAAAATTCCTGCCGCGTGCATGGCTGCACTGAGACGGGCCAGTTGCCGCGTGAGGTTAAATTTCTGCGAAGCCGCAAGTTTGCAGTTTCTGTTAAATTCATTCAGGGGCTGCGCGTTCTCAAGACCTTCTATAACCAAGCAGGCAGTTTTGAGTAAGCCGCAGGAACGTTTTTCAAAGAAAGCAAGCGGTCGCGGGCAGGGTAAGCCCCGGTTTTCGAGGGTCCGCAGGTTGCGCCACTCGGCCAGCGCCTTGGACGGCACGAACAGGTACCTGATGCGCTGAAGCGCAACCGGTTTTTTAAACCATTTCACAAACAGGCGCGGATAGCCTTCTATGTTTGGTTCGAGCAGGAACGCGCTACGGACAGTATTATTTTTTATAAACGGTACGCCCGGATCAATCTTTGAGCCGCGCACCATTCCTTCGAGCCGAGCCAGCGCGTCCGGCGACATTTCGTCAAGCGCTGTCCAGGTAACCGATTTGCCGGTGATTTTTTTTAGCATAGATTCGTTATATGCACAGATGCAGGAGGTTTGTGCTGCGAGGCATTGTATTTATCGGTGCAGAAATTCGCACAATCATTGTACCCCACGGATCGCGAAAAGTATAAGTTTGCAGTATCAGTGTGTCAAGAAAAACATTGGTGCCTGTGTCTCGGACTCTACCGGGCTCAGGCCTGCAGAAGCGTGCAGCCGAAGCGCTCCTGCGTGCGTTCAAGGACACGTTCGGGATTGTATTCTGCCTGTCCGGTCCATACATGTCCGGCATGCCCCTGCCAGCAGTGTGTATAATAGGAATCCCGCAGGCTTTTCTTCGGTAAAGGATCGCAGAAACGGTAGCCGTGCTTGACAGCCTGTTCGAACCAGTATGCTCCGACGTCGCCGAAGTCATCGTAATTGCCGAAAAAGCATTTTTCTTTGTTTGTGATTTCGTGTGCCGCTGAGGTTCGTATCATGCAGCACCATTCATTAATTCTGCAGGCACGCCTTTGCGGGCCGGGTTTGCTGTCGGTGAGCGGCCACAATTCTGATGGGCGCTCACCGTGCATGATCCGCTGTGGGGAGCAGGGATCCGCCGTCGTGCTGTACGAGCATCGCCAGCATTGGCCCAGATCTCCGACAAGAGCCGTTTCAGGAGTCATATTATCCAGATAGTGTCCTATGATGTCCCCGGTATATTCCACATCGTCGTGCGTTAGAAAAACAAATTTTTTATCCGTTGTGTTGAGTGCCCATTGATAGCGAACATCATCCGATGGAGGCAGGAAGTGTCTCTGCTTCACCATGCAGGAAATTTTTCCAAGCAGGAAGTACAGCGGCGTCATGTATGAAGGTCGGTAGCCGCTTACAATCAGGCGCTTCCAGCGCACCGGCCGGGTATTGCGCCGAAAGCGTATGTTCCAGCCCTGAAAATACGCGCGCACCGCAGTATTGCTATAGTGCCGACCGGTATCTTCTCCGCTGCAATCGTCGTTGATATAGACCGTGTCGATTCTGTCCCCGCAGCATTCTTTCAGACACATTAGGGTATACAGGAGCGATTCGGGTTTTTTGTAAGACTGTATCGCGACATCAACTTTCATCATTGATTTCAGGCCTGTACAAGTATTTTTTTAATACGGTATTAATTTGTATTTTGTGGTGATTGCTGGACACAATCAGGGAAGACGAGGTCCAAAGGTATGCCCGGTTTGCCGGGTATGGGCACCGGTTGGTCATTGTACTCTATATCAACAAGGGCCGGGTTTCCCAAGCGCACCGCTAACGTCCGGGACGCTGAGGCGCGGTACCGCTCTCCATCTCGCAACGTGATATCAACTATGGTGCCGTCATCTGCCTGCATGGTCATCCAGACAATGCCCCGGGCGGCAAACTGTACCGTAAATCGTTCCGTCACGACCGGGGGTGTTTCTTTCGGCCGGGGTGAATCGGCAGGTAGTGTTTCTGATACGGGCTCTATCTGAGGCAGTGGTTCCAATGCCGGCTTTGATTCTTCCGGGGCGGTGTCCGGTTGAGCGGGTGCCTCCGGAAGCATGGGGGATACGGAAGGCGAGTCGGGCAACGCAGGCCGCGGTGAGATTATTTGCTTCGGGGTTTCCTGACTGACAGGCGCAAGACCAAAGAACATCTGCCCGGCCCAGATGCAGGCTATGCAGACGATGCCGGCAGCAACGAAGATCTTCAGCAGTGGTTTTTTTTTCGTTTCAATGTCGGGTGCCGGCGGCAGGCTCAGATTGTTCTGCTCCGGGCGCTGCTGCGGTAGGCGGGCAAGCAGGTCTTCCGAGTTCAAGCCCAGCTCCAGCGCGTAGAGTTTTAAAAACCCGCGTAAATATGAGGGGGGTGGCAGCAGTTCGTCCTGGTCGTCTTCAATGGCCTGTAGCGTTGTCCGGCTGATGCACGTTTTTTGTGCGATATGTTTAAGGGTTTTGCCCTGTTTTTCACGCTCTTCCCGTAGATAGTTCCCGAGTGTTTCCATGTAGTATCCCTGATTGTAAAAGATAAATAAACCGCGCTATGCGTTTTTGAAACATTCTTACTTCGGGTGCTTTTCGCACGGCTTGTATTCCGGTCAGTCCGTGCCTGTTGTTTATAGAATTTCTGCGATGGATAGCATGAATGAACATAAGAAACAAGGGGAAAATTAAAAGCCTTGATGTGCAATTGTGTTTCTGTTATTACTTACAGTCCCATGACCCCGCAGGTACGTCCTGCCTACTGTAGCGATACTTTTTTCGTTTTCCGGCCCAGACCGGACCAGGGTTCACCCATGAATAGAGTTTTGACCATTGCGGCATCCGATTCCGGAGGCGGCGCCGGTATTCAGGCTGATATCAAAACCATAACCGTTTTGGGCGCATACGGCATGAGCGTTTTGACTGCGGTTACCGCGCAGAATACGCTTGGCGTGACCGGTATTCATGCGGTGCCGGCAGCATTCGTGCGTGAGCAGATAGACGCGGTTATGAGTGATATCGGCGCAACCGCCCTAAAAACCGGTATGCTTTTAAATGCTGAAATAATCACTGCAGTGGCCGAGGCTCTGCAGTGCCACCGCGTTGAGCACCTGGTGGTTGACCCGGTTATGCAGGCAACGTCGGGCCACAGTCTGATTGAAAAAGACGCCCATGAAGCACTGCGCACGCACCTGCTGCCCCTGGCAACGCTGGTAACTCCCAATCTTGCGGAAGCTGCCCTGTTGACGGGTTCTCCGGTAACCACACGTGAACACATGCAGCAGGCCGCTGAAACGATTTATGCCATGGGGCCCGCTGCTGTTCTGGTTAAAGGCGGGCATCTTGAAGGTGAATGTGTTGATCTGTTGTTTGACGGACATGATCATCACTTTTTCGAGGGTCCGCGTATTGATACACCGCATACGCATGGAACGGGATGTACGCTTTCCGCCGCAATTGCAACGCTGCTGGGACGCGGACTTGGCCTGCGCGATGCCATAGAGCAGGCCCGGCAGTTTTTGCTTGGTGCCCTGCGCAGCGCTCGTCCTCTTGGCTCCGGTTGCGGCCCGGTTAATCATGCAGCCGGTCTTGAGCGCAGTGCCGCGCTGTATCACTGCGCTGCTGCGCTTGAGGATGCTTTTAGCATGCTGCAGCAGGTCGGCATCGGCGAGCTGATACCTGAAATACAGTCAAATATGGGTTATGCCGTGAGCGGTGCAAGCGGCATTGAGGATGTTGTCGCTTTTCCGGGACGTATCATTCGTTTGCATGGCGGCATAGCACGGGTGGCTTCTCCGGCAGCGGGCGCTTCGCGCCATATTGCTAAAATTATTCTTACCTGCCTGCACGCAGATGGTTCATGCCGGGCTGCTATGAATATTGTTTTTACTCCCGAAATAGTTGAACATTGCCATGCACTCGGGTTCAGTGTTGAAGAGTTTGACCGCTACCAGGAACCGCTCGATATAAAGCAGCGCGAAGGATCAACCCTAGAGTGGGGTACCGGGGATGTGATTGCCCGCACGGGCAATGTGCCCGATATTATTTTCGACCGTGGTGATGTGGGCAAGGAAGCTGTCTGCCGCGTGCTGGGAGTCGACCCTCAAGACGTGGCACGTAAAATTATTAGAATAGCTGAAGCGAGGAATGAGTATGCAGATTAAGGAAGCACTAGCAGGAACAATAACTCCTGACATGCAGCGTGTAGCCGATGATGAGCAGATCAGCGCCGAAGTTTTGCGGGACCGAATTGCCGCAGGTCACTGTATCATCAGCCGTAACATAAAGCATACCAATGCAATTCCGCTTGGAGTCGGCAAGGGGCTACGCACCAAGATCAATGCCAATATTGGCACGTCAAAAGATTGCGTAGACCTTGATGATGAGCTCAAAAAGCTGGATATTGCCATTGCGGCCGGTGCTGACGCGGTCATGGACCTCAGTACGGGCGGAGACATTTCTGCCATACGGCGCGAAATCATCAAGCGTTCAACTGTGGCGATCGGAACGGTTCCCCTGTATCAGGCCACCATTGAAACCACTCGCAAAAAGAAGCCCCTAGTCGAGATGGGGGTTGAGGACCTGTTTAAGGTCATTGAGCAGCAGGCCGAGGAAGGCGTTGATTTTATAACGGTGCATTGCGGGCTGACCCGTGAGGCTGCCACCCGTATTCACAAGCAGGGCCGCATTATGGATGTGGTCAGCCGCGGTGGTTCATTCACGGTTGCCTGGATGGCTCATAATAAAAAAGAAAATCCGCTCTATGAGCACTATGACCGCCTGCTTGAAATTGCTGCAGCGTATGACATGACGCTCAGCCTGGGCGATGGACTGCGGCCTGGCTGTCTGGCTGATGCCACGGATCGCGGCCAGATCCAGGAGCTGATCACGCTGGGTGAGCTGGCTCAGCGTGCTCGTGAGGCCAGTGTGCAGGTTATGATCGAAGGCCCCGGTCATGTGCCCATTGACCAGATTAAAACCAATATCCAAATTCAAAAGCAGCTTTGTAACGGTGCTCCGTTTTACGTTTTGGGTCCGCTGGTGACTGACGCGGCCCCGGGCTACGATCATATCACCTCGGCTATCGGCGGGGCCCTGGCAGCTTCGTATGGCGCGGATTTTCTCTGCTATGTTACCCCGGCGGAACATCTGCGCCTGCCTACGCTTGAAGATGTGCGCGAAGGTGTGGTTGCGTGCAGGATTGCCGCTCACGCTGGCGATATCGCCAAAGGCGTGCCGGGTGCGATGGAGCAGGATCTTCGCATGGCCCGCTGCCGTAAGAAACTTGACTGGCCGGGGCAGATTGATGCCGCGCTCGATCCCGAGCGTGCCCGTTCCATGCGCGATAGTCGCAAGCCAGAGGATGAAGACGTGTGCACGATGTGTGGAGAGTTTTGCGCGATTAAGGTTCTGAACCAGGAGAAGTCCTGGGACTTCTACGAATAGCGCTCAGGCTGTCCAAAAACGCCCATCTGTTTCGTTACGCTTATCATTCGTCCTTGCGGCGTACGAAAGTACGCCTCACTCCTCATGAAATCGCGCGTCTTGCATCCGGGCATTTTTGAACAGCCTGCATATTGTTGCAACCCTACAGTTTTTGGAGGGACGCGCTTCTGCGCGTCCGCCATGATTAATTTATGTCTACACGGCCATGCGGAAGCATGGCCCTCCAGAAAATCTACGGTACGCCTCACTCCTCATGAAATCGCGCGCCTTGCACCTGAGCATTTTTGAACAGCCTGGTTGTTTTGATTATCGCAGGTGCCCACCATGTTTTTCTGTAGTTAATTTTATGTTTTAAAACCTTAGAACCTTCAATACAAAAAGCTGGCAACCCTTCCTGTGGTGCATGACTCGTGTAATCTGTTTCTGTGGTTTATGTTTATTGTCTTAGGGTTTTAAAACCCGTTGCAGCGCAGCCGAGCGAAGTGCTGGAGAGCGGAATAAGGCGGGAATTGTTTGAGCGAAGCGAGTTTTTGCCGCCGCCGCGATACAGTGCTTCGTGAGGAGAGCCGCAGGCCAAGCTGCTGGGCGCCTTTTCTTTGGTTCGTTTCTTTGGAGCGCGTAAAGAAATGAACATAAAGAGTTTTAAAGATTTTCTAACATTAAAAAAATGTCGTACCCCTTCTTTGCGTGTCCAAAGAAGGGGTACCCCCAAGAAAGGACACCCCTGCACATCGCGGTTCCGCCTGTGGCGGAACGTCCCTCGCGAAACGTTTGTTCACGGGGGCGTCAAGAACTCGCTTCGCTCAGACAGCTTGCCGCCCTGTATCTGTGCCCAAATGCTCCGCTCGGCTACGCTACGATGGGGTTTTAAAACCTTAAAATCAAAAGTACAAAAAAATAATAAATGACCCTGTTGCATGTCATCTCGACCAAAGGGAGAGATCCTGGAGGGCCACGCTTTGTCGTGGCCGCATGTGTTTTTCGAGTGGACGCGCAGAAGCGCGTCCCTCCAAAACTTTGCAATGACAGGAACTAAGGTCTGGGGTTTTAAATCCCGTTGCAGCGCAGCCGAGCGAAGCGCATGAATACGGAAAAAAGGAGTCTCTTGTCTGAGGCCTGATAGGTCGGGCACGAGTTTGTGACGACGCCGTGTTTATGTGTTTCGCGAGGAGAGCCGCAGGCCAAGCTGCTGGGCGCCTTTTCTTTGGTTCATTTCTTTGGAGCGAGCAAAGAAACGAACAGAAAGAATTTGATGCTGAGATAGGGCTGAAAAAAACAGCCATCCACCCCTTCATATTTGCTTGCAAGCGTGAATATTTATATATATGCTATACTCTTTTCAGAGAGGCCCAACCCCTTCCAAAGGCGGAGAAGACAACCCATGAAAACCAGGACAACTATCACAATTGTAGTCGTGCTATGCCTCATTTTCGGGCTCTACGGCGTTAATATGATTTATTTTTCCATGAAGCCGGCTCAGTTTGTGCTGCCCAGCAGCACTAAAGGTCCTGCCGGGGTTATGGTGGCAGATACGCTTGCGCGGCTGATGGAGCATGAGTTAAACGGCCCCGGCGGCTGGCTTCCCAATGACCTTGCGCTTTCTCCGGGCTGGATGCTTGATAACCGCCCCAATTTTCAGCTCGGCGTGCTTGAGGTCGTGCGCTACAGCACGCACGCCTTGAGAGAAAATCTCTCGCGGCAGCGCACCACCGACAGGATTGACCAGGACTGCGATACGGCGTTTACGGGCTTTAGCAATGACCCCAACCGGTGGATGATGCCCTCGGCTGAAACGAAATACCGGGGCAGTATTGCAGCGCTTGATACCTATGTTGGAAATTTAAAGCAGGGCAGCGCTTATTTTTATCCGCGCAGCGATAACCTTATTATGCTGCTTGAGCAGTATGCCTCCCTGCTGGGCGGGGCTACCGCCAGACTTCTGAATGCGTCGCGACCCGAGTCCACGGCTGTAGGGGAAGAGCTTTCTGACCATGTGCCGGTTATCTGGAGTGAAATTGACGATAATTTTTATTATGCCCAGGGCGTTGGCTACGGCCTGTATCATGTTTTTCTGGCAATCGCGGTTGATTTTGAGAAGGTTTTGAGCGATAAAAACAGCGAGCAAATTGCGCGTGAAATTATTGCTTCGCTGGAAGAGTCATATTTTGAACCCACCATTGTCACCAATGGCAACCGCAGCGGCATTCTTGCCAATCATAGTAATAATCTGCGGGTGTTTTTGGATGATGCCCGTCAGAAAATGAATTCGCTGATAAAAATGCTCGATCAGGGGTAGGGTGCAAGCCGTGCTCTGCCTGTTCTCCCACGGTGCCTGATTTCAGGCATTGCCCACATACATATACGGTGGCCAGCTCCCAGCAGCTATTTTCTTGACAGTTTTGTTCAATAAAGGCAGTCAGCTTTTCCTGATGCCTCGGCAGGATATTCGTAAATTGAATGTCCATGCCGGTTGAAGTCGCGCAGCAAACTGATTTTATCCGAACCACGTGGGCATCAATGGACATGATGTCAGAATCGTCCGGCAGTTGAAAATGCAGATCCAGCTCGGCATTGATTGGCAGGGGCTCGCTGGTTTCAATAAATGCGCCGCTCGTGCTCATGTTGGTTATATGCGCATCCGTGCTGATACCGGAAGAGCAGGATATGAATTTCAGGTCGGTCTCTATGCGCGGTGTCTGCCTTTTTTCTATCATCTTCCTACCCCCGTATTAGATGTGTACTGCGTTTGCGAGTTGTAACCTCGTTCCCTCACGGTGCCTGATTTCAGGCATTTCCCTCATACATATACGGTGGCCAGCTCTCGGCAGCTGTTCTTTTGATAGTTTTGTTCAATAAAGGCAGCCAACTTCTTTTGATGTTTGGGCAGGATATTCGTAAATTGAATACCCATGCCGGTTGACGCTGCGCAGCAAACGGATTTGGCCCATACGATACGGGCGTCAATGGACATGATTTCAGAATCGTCCGGCAGTTGAAGATGCAGGTCCAGCTCGGCATCAACCGGCAGGGGCGCACTGGTTTCAATAAATGCGCCGCTCGTGCTCATGTTGGTTATATGCGCATCCGTGCTGATGCCGGAAGAGCAGGATATAAATCTCAGGTCGGTTTCTATTCGCGGTGCTCGCCGTTTTTCTATCATCTCCCTACCCTCATATTAAATGTGTACTGCGTTTGTGAGTTGTAACCTCGCTCCCCGGTAGAGAGAAACATTCACATACCATGCCAGAGGGGGGTGATCCCGCAAAAAAATAAAAACAGAAGTTTTTTCAGCATATTTGCCATTGCAGCTATAAGAAAAAAATAGATATACATGAGGCATGGCACAAAGCGTGACAATTCAGAGTGTGTCAAGAGATGTGTGAATATAGATTATGGCAGGCTGCAATCTGTTTACTTTATTATATGGTCAGACGGGGTAGTGGGCGCTCGTAATGCAACGGGTTTTTCGCGGAATAGATGACAGATGAGAATAAAGAGACCTGGACGTCTCCTGGTTTGTTGCTCTCGTGTGTCTGATTTCAGGCATTGCCCTCATACTTACACGGGGGCCTGCTCACGGCCGTTGCCCGGCTGATAGTTTTGTTCAATAAACACAGTCAGCTTCTCATGATGTTTGGGCAGGATGTTCGTAAATTGAACGCCCATGCCGGCTGCAGCCGCGCAGCAAACTGATTTTTCCCATACCACGCGGGCGTCAATGGACACGATGTCAGAATCGCCGGGCAGTTGAAGATGCAAATCCAGCTCAGCATCGATTGGCAGGGGCTCGCTGGTTTCGATAAAAGCACCGGTCGTGCTCATGTCGGTAATACGGGAATCCGTGCTGATACCGGAAGAGCAGGATATGAATTTCAGGTCGGTCTCTATGCGCGGTGCCTGCCTTTTTTCTTGCATGTCCCAGCCCCCGTATGTGTATGTTTTTATTCGCGTGTATGCACAGGAAACGAGCCTTGTTTAGTAGTTTTCTGTGATTAAACTGCCGATCCGTCTCCCGGTTTAATTTTATCGCCAAAAGGTTAAAAAGATTAACAATAAACATACACATATTAAAAATATTAGCATGTGTCAACAAATAAATCAGGCTTTAGGAAAAAAAAAGCAGGGGCCTGAATTCTGGGAATCTGGCGTCGGCTGCTCAATTAGGGTTTCTGGAGGGACGCGCTTCTGCGCGTCCGTAGCGGCTCTAGCGGAAAAAAGAGGGAATGGGCTGGTATCAGTGAATCGAGTGTTCTACCAGGTTCTGAAGCGTCCGGTGTCAAGGTGGACGAAATCGGAGCTGGCATAATAGCCTACGCCGCCTCTGCGAAGGGCGGTGGCAGCGGTGCGAAGCTTGCGGGTGGGAAGATCACGTATGCGGATATCAAGGGCCTGGCCGTTCATGTGCAGGCTGTGGGTGGCCACGCCTCGTGACGTGCGGCTCAGCTGTGCGTTGGTCTGCGGGGAGCGGTATCCGGAGATGATCTCAATAGTGCCTCTAGAGCCGGTTGTTGATTGAATCTCGCAGAGAATATCCAGAAGACAGGGGTCAATAGGACGAACCTCGCTCGTGCGGAAATCCCGCAGAAAGCTGTTAATTTCTTTCTGTATCGCGTTTGAGCACTGTCCGAGTGTGTGTGGAATTTCTAAACATTCTTCCGTGTGGGTATGGAAAAAGCTGAGTTGAAATTCTTTCGGTCGTGGTGCACAGCAAATAAAGGACGGGCTGACGAGCAGTCCGGTTACGGCATGTGCGGCGGCGATACAAAAACATCGTCGACTGATAGTTGGCATAAAAGGTGGCTTTTCCCCTTAATCTTAAGAGTTTAATCGGAACATTTCACGTATTTCTGCACTGTTTTGTTCGGGCCGATACCGCTAGTGCGGTTTTTTTATTGATCAAACAGAGCCCTGAGCAGCTTTTTATCCCGACCATATACATCATAATTAAAACAGACGATTTCGTGTTTGTCAAACCAAGCGGTCTGGTAGGTGATATGAACCGGCAGTTCTTTAACCAGTCCAATAACCACGTGTTCCTTCTCTTCAATGCTTTGTTGGATCAATTCCGGCGTCCAGTCAGCATTATTTTGGCGGGAAAGCACAAATTCTGCCAGCTTCATGGGGTCGCTCACTCTGATGCAGCCATGGCTGAAAGCACGTTTGTTGTGTGAGAAAAGACTCTGCGTGGGCGTGTCGTGAAGGTACACGGAATATTTATTGGGAAAGATAAATTTTATCCTCCCAAGAGCGTTCCACGGGCCCGGATCCTGGCGAAGCCGATACGCATCCATCATCTCGGGGCTGACCGTGCTCCAGTCCACGTTCCTTGAATCAATTTCAGTGGCATTGTCGCCCCAACCGGAAAAAATTCGGACATGGCGGTTGACCAGATACTCAGGATCTTTCCTGAGTTCCGGTAGTTGTTCATCTCGGGCGATGCTTTTGGGGATGTTCCAGTAGGGGTTGATTTCAACACTTGAGACGCGGTCGCTGAAAATTGGGGTCTGGTTCATGAATTTCCCAACGATCACGGGCATGCCGAAGGTAAATTGATTTGCCTCAAACGCGGTCAGATCAAAGTGCGCTATGTTGACGATAATATATTTTTCTCCAAGATCGTGCTTTTGCCAGCGCCAGCGTGTCATGTTAACGATGATCTGTTTAATTCTCTGACCCGCGGGCACATTCAGGGCGGCAAGGGTTTTGGGACCGATTGTGCCGTCGGGATCAAGGCCGTGCCTCTGCTGGAATCTCGCTATTGATTGTTCCAGTTCAGGGCTGTACTGCGTTTCAAAAGGCACCTGCGTAGTTGTCAAATCCAGATCATTGGTAACAGACAGGCGAAGCATGATCGCTGGGATGCGCATGTCATAATCCCCGGTCTGTATGGTTATGCCTGCGGCAATCAGCGGCCACCCGCCATTCCGCTCAATCGCCCGGTATATTTTGAGCGCTTTTTTTAAACCAGTGTAGTGCCGGTGTGCAGGCGGAAGGCTTTGAAGATAGACGGCAAGATCCGTTGCACCCAGCACCTTTTTCATGGTCGCTCGGGGGTTGAACTTGATGTTTGTCGCATCTGGAAACAGGCCCGGGGCGGCATACAGCTGTTTGATCTGGCCGCTGCTGATATCATGGATGTATTTAACGAGGTTGAAGGTCAGCAGGGCATCAAGCAGAGCAAGAGATGGGGTATCACGCGCCGCAAAGAGCCTGGAGATCTCCTCGACCTCGTAATTTGCGGGATCAAGCCCCTCGGCTTCAGCCATCTGTAGAAAATCAAGGACAATAGAAGCTTTCTGTCCGGGGCCGTTTGGGGTGACCCAGTAGGGGCGCAGGTCATTCTCAGGGTAGACCTCTGTCAGGCAAAAGATTTTTGAGCTAACTGAGAGTTGCTGTTTCTCCAGGCCCATCAATTCGAGACGGAAGCAGACCATGTAGTCGGCCAGTGCCGCCCTTAGGGCAGCCATATTTTCTTCTGCGCGGCAGGGAGGGGAGAGGGCGCAGGTGAAGAATAGAATGCAGAGAACTGCACATGCAATTCGATGTAGGGAAAAGTTTCTAGCTATATGTGGCATGCTCTCTATCTAGCATAACCGTCGAAGCAGTGCAAATAAGAGGGGGTTGCAAACAAAAAAAGGGGCGGTTCTATTATTTAAATAGAACCGCCCTCTTTATCCATTCAGCAGTAACGTGCTTTTATTTTTTAATGCAGGTGATTTTTCCCGTTGAAATAATTTCCACAGGCTTCTTTTTGTTTTTTTCGGAAAGCCGGTGAACCTCGTACTCGTATTTGCCTGGCAAGATCAGGCAAATGCTCGCCATGCCTCCCGGGACAATAGCCGATGTTTCATAATTGCCCAGAAGATCACTGTAAAAATTAGTCGGTGCCGCACAGGCAAGACCGATCCGCGTGATGAATTTGATGGTTATCGGCCCGGGCCCCATATTCAGCCAGGCGACCGTGTCTCCCTGGTTGGCTTGCGTGTTGACAGGGTCGATACCATCCTGCAGAACAACCGGGACCAGCTTTGCTGCTGTAGTGTCCGCAACGGTCTTCGCAGCAGAACAGGCAAGCAACAACCCCAACAAAGCAACTACCATTGAAAGTCTTACAAACAATACTTTTCTTGACTCCATGTGATGCCCTCCTCGGGATACAGGTTATAGAGCTCTTAGGGTTATGATGTATTCTTAGCATTCTTTTTTATGTTTGCAAACGTATTCTTCTCATAGCCTGCAGTCAGAGAGAGAAGAATAGAATAGGGAGAGAATAGGGGACAGACAAAATATGTAATTTATAGTTCGGAGTGTAGGGGCAGCCCCCTGTGGCTGCCCTCTGGTTCAGAGTTCGGAGGGAAAAATGTTCAAGGTTCAAGGTTACAAACCTAAAATCTCGATTTGTCATCTCGACCAACGGGAGAGATCCTGGAGGGCCACGCTTTGTCGTGGCCGCAACGGACGCGCGGAAGCGCGTCCCTTGTATATTAAGAAAGCAGTATTGATTGTCGATACAAACAGAAGTCACTAGAGCTAGTCAGAGGGCAGGTCGTACGTCCCTTGGTATTCAAAGACCGTTTGGAGCTTGATCGCTCTCTGAC
>Ga0222698_1000450_pt1 | contig 14565 bp, 18 predicted proteins | sample AntAcemetage1450_FD_179833 | JGI IMG/M metagenome (GOLD analysis project Ga0222698, IMG submission 179833) | Saline water microbial communities from Ace Lake, Antarctica - #1450 | ecosystem: Environmental > Aquatic > Non-marine Saline and Alkaline > Saline | place: Antarctica: Ace Lake...
TGAATCGCTCGGAACGTTAGCAAGCGGCGCCGCACACGAGATCAATAATCCGCTGATGGGAATGATCAACTATGCTGTTCTGATTGCCGACAAGGTTGAAGAAGGTAGTCCCGTGAAGGCGTACTCCCAGGTCATCATCAAAGAAGGCGACCGAATCGCGAAGATTGTCCGCAACCTCCTCTCGTTCTCTCGCCAAGACAAAGAGACCCACAGCCCAGCTGCTCTGAAAGACATCATTGACAACTCGCTTTCTCTGGTTGGGTCGACCTTGCGGAAGGATCAGATCACTGTAGAGCAAAGTGTCCCTGAGGATCTGCCTCAGGTGAAGTGCCGCAGCCAACAGATCGAGCAAGTCATCATCAATCTTCTCACCAACGCCCACTATGCCCTCAATGTGCGATATCCAGAATACGACGAAGACAAGATCATTCGCATCACAGCGCGTACGTTCGAGAAGGACGGAGAAGATTGGATCAGGACAACGATCGAGGATCATGGAGCTGAAATCCCAGAAGACGTAGCGCCACGAATCTTCGACCCCTTCTTCACGACCAAGCCAAGAGATGAAGGAACCGGGTTGGGCCTATCCGTAAGCTACGGCATCATAAAGGAGCATCATGGGGAGTTGACGGTGGAGAGTAAGCCGGGGGAATATACGCGGTTCCACATGGATCTTCGGATCAACAATGGCTAGAGCCACAGAAAGAATCAAGAAGAGGCAGTGTAGCTTGGCTAAGCAGGTGAGTCTATGGCACGTGTACTGACTGTCGATGATGAGCAAAGCATACGTACCAGTCTAGGCACGTTTGTTGAGGAAGATAGCAATTACAGCATAAATCTTGAGCAAGCTCACTCGCCTGATGGAGGTTGAGTTCAACTTGATACAGAGCTATCCTCAAGTTTCCTACGACCTTCTGAAACGTATCCGCTTCCAGTGGCCCGTTGCGCAGATCGTTCTTCAGCACAACGAGCGGCCTGATGGGTCGGGGCACCCGAACGGACTGAAGGGGGACGACATACTGCTTGAAGCGCGCGTCATCGCCGTGGCTGACGTGGTTGAGGCAATGTTCTCGAACCTGCCATATAGGCCTGCACTTGGGATTGACAACGCACTGGACGAAATCTCGATGAATAGGAGGTCAAAGTACGACGCCAATGCCGTGGATGCATGCCTCAAGTTGTTCGGTGAAGGTGACTTCAGATTCGAGAAGTAGCCTATCTGATGGATTCCGCCCTCTTTGTCTTAGCAACCCCTGCCTGGGTAGGATTCACCGTCAACCTTCTCGTCGCATCACATGCTGATCGTTTGGGTGCTGAAGTTGTTCCTTTGAGTTGCCAGTGTGAATTGCAGCTTCCTATGCGTTATGATGCACCGCCCGTCATCATGCAAATGAACGGAGCAAATCAGGCGAGGGTGAGAAAGTGATGGACTTTGATCACAGCTTGCAGGCGTTACTTACTGGGAACAACGTTGTCAACAACCCAATCCGACAATCACTAATCGAAGATGCGGTCAAGAACAAAGAAGCCTTGGTAAGCGCTTGCGGGGCGCTCGCCACATGGACACCAGTGGAATCTACCGGACGCAGTCCGCTCGACACGCTAACCGTTCGCCGTGCGGAGAGCGAAGCCGACATAGACTGGGATTCGCCAAACAACATCCCGATAGACGAAGAGACGTTCGACATGGTTATCGAGGATGCGTTCGCCACGCTCAATGGCAAGGATAGGCTCTACATCACCGACCGTGTTCTTGGGGCTGATTCCTCCTACGCCCTAACTGTTAAGACGATCAGCGATCAGTCGCTCAGCGCTCTGTTCACCGATAACATGTTCCGACCCATTCCAGCCGACATCGCAAAGAGTGTCTTTGCCGATCGCCCATTCACCATGCTGGTTCTCCCCTACGACAAGCTTGATCCCAAAAAGTATGAAGGCCGCCTGCGCATTGACCCGCGCATCGGGGGGACATCGACGATGGTCATCGGGATGGACTTCGATCGGAGGATCGGCGTCGTCTACGGCTCGGCCTACGGAGGCTCGGTGAAGAAGCTGATGTTCACCGTGATGAACTACCTGCTCCCCGGAGAGGGAATCCTTCCATTGCACTGCTCGGCAAACGAGGGAAAGGATGGAGATTCCGCGCTTCTTCTAGGGCTTTCCGGAACAGGAAAGACCACCCTCTCCGCCGATCCCCGCCGCGCCCTGCTGGGTGATGATGAGCATGGCTGGAGCGATGACGGTATCGCCAACTTCGAGAACGGCTGCTACGCCAAGCTAATCGACCTGGACCCGCAGAAGGAACCCGAGATCTACCACGCGGTAATGCACAAGGATGACTATCGCAAGCACGGATCGATCGTGGAGAACGCGATGTTCTATCCCAATGGGGAGTTTGATCTGTACGACGATCGTCTCACTCCCAACTCGCGCGCGTCCTACCCGCTGTACTACTTATCAAACATCAAGGATTTATCCACCGCAGGACACCCAAAGACGATCCTCTTTCTCACCGCCGATGCCAACGGAGTTATCCCGCCAGTCTCCAAACTGACCAAGGAGCAGGCGATGCTCTGGTTCCTGATGGGCTACACAAGCAAGCTCGCTGGGACGGAGACTGGAATCGTCGAACCAAAGACGGTTTTCTCCCGCTTCTTCGGGGAGCCGTTCATGCCACGCAACCCGGATGTGTACGCGCGCATGCTGGGAGAAAAGATGGAAGAGCACGGAACAACCGTCTACCTCGTGAATACTGGCTGGTCCGGCGGTCCGTACGGAGTGGCAAAGCGGATGGACATCAACCTTACGCGCGCGATGGTCCATGCTGCGCTGACTGGCGAGCTTGCTGATGTGCAGTACGATGAAAACGAGGTTTTTCACGTTCTCGTCCCACAAATCTGCCCCGATGTCCCATCAGAGATCCTCAACCCGAGGAACACGTGGCAGGACAAGGCCGCCTACGACGCGCGCGCTGCAAAGCTCGCCCGTGAATTCGCTGCTCACTTCGACAAAGCCTACGGGAACAAGGGCATCGACAAAGCGATCGTCCGTCAGTGTCCGGGAAAATAGAGAAGAACCGCACGATTCTAAGGCGGCAAGTGGTCCACAATCACGCTTGCCGTCTCACTTGTGTCTTGTCACTCTATTCCCACTATAGAATACTAAGCGTGAGAGCCGACAGATAGACGGACTGTCTTGAGTGGCTACGAGAAGGCCCCTCGTCCCGTCGAGTATTCTGTTGGATCCATGCCATAATTATCGACCTCCTGGCACATCGAGATGTTGGACTTGACTTACGGTCTGAATTTGATACCATAAAAGGGCTGAGAGGAGGGCAATCATGAACATTTCGACAGATATCAAGTCGGTGACATATCTCAAGTCAAAGGCCGCTGATCTTCTGAAACAGATCAATGAGACCGGTCGCCCTGTAGTCATTACGCAGAACGGGGAACCAAGAGCAGTCCTGCAGGATCCAAAGAGTTATGACAACATGCGAAATGCCATAGGAATCCTAAAGCTTCTCTCGCAGGGCGAAGAAGATATCAAGAACGGCCGATCTAGGCCTCAGAAAGACGTCTTTGAGCGGATAGGAAAGTCGCTGACGGACAAATGAGCGAGAAGTACGAGGTAACTTGGGCTACGGCTGCCGAGGATGATTTGGCTGGCATTATGATGTTCGTAGCCAATGACAGCCCCGTGAGTGCAATAAGAATACTGCGCAAAATCAAGCAAGCCTCATTGCAGCTCTGTCATCTCCCCGAGCGTGGTCGTATCGTACCAGAATTGCAGGAGCAAGGGATTCTGCAGTATCGTGAATTGGTCGTTTCTCCTTGGCGAATCATGTATAGAATTGTTGGACTGAATGTGTTCGTTCTGTCTGTATTGGATTCACGAAGGAATGTGGAGGACATTCTTCTGGAGCGGCTAACAAGGTCAGCGTAGACTGTGCAGCGTGAGGATCGACCGTGCCGAGGAGCCTTCATGAAGATCGAATATGAGCCGATAGGCGTGATCCACAGCCCGTTTCAATCAACGGAAGGCATGCCAATACAACCCGCCGGGGCAGAAGGGATCACGGGCACGGTTGAGGTGTTCAGCAAGTTTGTTCCGGGCCTGAAGGACCTCGACGGGTTCTCGCATGTCATCCTGATCTACCACTTCCATCGAAGTTCCGGGTTCGATCTCCACGTTGCCCCGTTTATGGATAGAGTCCAGCACGGCGTTTTCGCCACACGCGCCCCACGGCGCCCGAACCCGATCGGGCTGTCGGTGGTTAGATTGGTCAGAATCGATGACTCGACCCTTCACGTTGAGAACATCGACATCCTCGATGGCACGCCACTCCTCGACATCAAACCCTATGTGCCCGATTTTGATTATCATCAGGTGACGCGCTTTGGCTGGCTTGAGCAGGCGCGTGGTCGAGTGCGAAAGGAGAAATCGGACGACAGGTTCACGTAGGAGGCTTCCGATCGAGGTAGACGCTTTGACCAGAGAAACTCGCTTAGGAACGATCAGTGGCTTCATCGCAATCGTTTTATGGAGCACAACAGTGGCCCTTGCGCGCAGCATCTCAGAACAACTCGGTCCGATGACCGCGGCAGCAGGCATCTACACCGTAAGCGGGGCGATCGCTCTCGTCCAGCTATTGCGCTCAGGAAAGAGGCAACAACAGATCCGCCAAATTCCGCTCAAGTACCTCATTGTGTGTGGTATACCGTTTCTGATCTACATGATTGCACTCTTCCTGGCGATTGGCTACGCCAGTAATCACCAGCAGGTACTCGAAGTTGGACTCGTAAACTACCTGTGGCCAACGCTGACGATCCTCCTTTCGCTCGTCATCCTCAAGAGAAGAGCGAACCTGCTCCTCATCCCTGGAACGATCCTTGCCTTGGTCGGTATCTTCCTGGTGTTGACGCAGGGGACGCATGTCTCGTGGCAGTCTATTCTGGGAAACCTGTCGGCCAATCCGGTTGCCTACGCTTTGGGATTGATCGCTGCCGTCTCGTGGGCCGTATACTCCAACCTCACCCGGCGTTGGGCAGGCGATAAGAGACAGGGGATGGTCGACCTATTCCTGCCGATCACGGCCGTCATTCTCATCGTCATCGCACTTCCTACCGAGAGCGGGCATGCGTAGAGCGTGAGATCGTTTCTTGAAGTGGGATTCCTCGGAACGGTGACTTACGTCGGCCTACTGGTCGTGGGACACTTCCATGCGCAGGGGAAACTTCACCCTGGTTACTGCTGCTTCTTACCTGACACCGTTCTTCTCCACCGTGGTAGCCAGCCTTTACCTGCATGTAACGCCAACGGCGAATCTGTGGATAGGGTGTGGCGTGCTCGTGGTGGGATCTTTGATCAGTTGGGCTTCGATTGGGGCACTGCGGGATGCCTCTGGCAACGAGTGATGAGAGAAGAGCATCCTCTCGCCAAGGCGCAGAGGTTTGTCTGTCGCCGCGTTCTGACAGACAGGGCGCGGAGAACACAGTGACGCGTAATGAGTGAAGAGTAACGAGGCGGGCAAGGAAATCGTGCGCCTTGAGCTGATTGTTGATTGCTGACCGCTGGGAACTGATGCTTTCTTTGCGGCTTGAGCGAGCATGGCTAGCAGGCGAGAGAAGAGCCTTCCATAATTTGCGGTCAAGAGATCGTTGTGCACCCAAACAGTGAATACCAGGAACAAAGAGGCTCCCGAATTCTGACACACCGGCTGTCTTGATAACAGTCGGCTATCTGGTTGACCGTTGTTGTGAGACGAATTAGACTACGAAACATGCCCGTCACCTTTAGAACATGGTCGTGAACCCCGAAGTCTCAAGAGCACACTTTGATAAAAAGCGGGAAAATGATTAAACTTTCTGAAGATGCTGTGCAGCAATAAGCTATCAAACTTCAGTATTTCCCTGTTAATAATTTAAAAGAAGCCTGTAAGTTTTATGTTGTAGGAGGATGTCATTGAAAGTAAAGAATATTGCCATTATTAGTCATGTCGATCATGGCAAGACAACGCTTGTTGACTGCTTATTGAGGTTTTCGGGTACGCTTAGAGATACAAGCGATAGGCTTCTTGACAGCAACGATCTTGAGAAGGAAAAGGGCATGACCATACTGTCAAAGGTTGCGTCCGTTTCATATAAAGATTATAAGATCAATATAGTTGACACACCTGGGCATGCTGATTTTGGCGGAGAAGTTGAGCGCATAATGAATATGGTTGACGGTGTTTTTCTCCTTGTCGATGCGGCCGAGGGGCCAATGCCGCAGACAAAGTTCCTGCTGTCGAAAGTCTTAGAATATGGGTTTTGCCCTATTGTGGTTATCAACAAAATTGATAGAAAGGATGCGACACCCGACACTGTTGCTGGGCAAGTGTTCGATCTTTTCTACAACCTAGGAGCAAACGCGAAACAGCTCGATTTTCCGCTGCTTTACGCATCGGCCAAACAAGGTTATGCTATAAAAGAATTGTCTGATGAAAAAAAGGATTTTACACCATTCTTCAAAGCCATTCTTAAGTATGTCAATGATCCCAAGGGCAGCAGCGACAAGCCACTCCAAGTGCAGGTAAGCCTTATAGATTACGACGACTATCTTGGAAGACTTGGCATTGGAAGAGTCGTCAATGGCGAGATTAGAACCAACGACGCCGTTCTTACAGTTTATCCCGACGGCAAGAACGAAAATGCCAAGATAATGAAACTCTATGGCTTTACGGGCAATAGAAGAGTTCCTATCGACTATGCAAGCTCTGGCGACATAATAGCGGTCAGCGGAATCAGCAATATTGATGTTGGCGTAACCTTGACAGACAAGGAGCATCCCGCTCCACTTCCACCTCTCCATATTGATGAACCTACAATGTCGGCTATTTTTTCCGTAAATGATAGCCCTTTTGCAGGCAAAGAGGGTAAATATGTTACCGTGAGCAAGCTAAAAGAACGGCTTATAAAAGAATCGCGATCTAACGTTAGTATCATATATAGGGAAGCGGGGACAGGCAAGTTTGAGATTGTTGCGCGAGGAGAGCTGCAGCTTGCTATTATTATGGAGGAGATGAGGAGGGAGGGCTACGAATTTTCTGTTTCTGCTCCTAAGGTCATCTTCAAATATGAAAGCGGCAAGAGGTTTGAGCCCATACTCAGCTTTACGGCTGAAGTAGCTCCGATTTATGTGGGAACGGTCATTGAAAAGCTATCTCAAAGAAGAGCATCTATAGATAGTATCGACCAGCTCTCAAACAATTTATCGAGAATATCAGGAACCGTTCCTACAAGAGGATCGCTCGGATATCACCAACAGTTTTTAACTGATACACATGGGGAGGGTGTTATAGCATTCACGTTCAAGGAATATGGCGAACATAGAGGTGATATAAAAGCAAAAAAGTTTAATTCCCTCTCTGCTTTTGAGACTGGGAAAGTTACTGCATATGCTTTGAACAATCTCTCCAAGCGAGGTGAATTTTATGTAGCTCCAGGTGAGAGTGTTTACGGCGGACAGGTGGTGGGCTTTACACCCCTCGCTCATGACATGGATATAAACGTTTGTAAAAAGAAGAATCTGACAAATATGCGTGCTGCCGCTGCGGACAAAACGGTTGTAATTAAACCGCCTGTAAGAATCAGCCTTGAAAAGGCAATTGAACTTGTTACGGACGACCAATTGATAGAAATAACACCTAAATCTGTCCGCTTGCACTTTAGATTGTTAAGTGAGAATGAACGAAAGAAATATTCAAGAGGACAGGAATGGCGTGGGCAAACTGTCCGACCGTGATGTGAGCGATAAGACGATCGCAGTTATGAGGGAGAACATATGCGTCAAGTGCAATCTACCATTGCACTTTGCACGTGATTGGCCCTGTGAAATACCGTAATTGGACCTATTTTACGGAGTGAGCTTAGCGTTTCGTCAAGCAGAATGTTCACTTGACGAGCTTGGGAAGCTTGAGAGTCTTGTTTCGTGCATTCAGTCTCGCGCTGCTCTCCCGGATTCGTTGTAGAAATATAGGAATAGGATTCCGTGAAATCTCAGTCCGCCCCAAGTCATCTCAGTCAGTGTCGGTAAACGTTCCCTCGCTGACCAACCTTGACCACAACGACGACCCAGGCATCATCTTGAACCTCATAAATGATGCGGTAGGTGTTGGCAACGCTTGGAAATTGACCCTTTCACCGTTTAGTTCTTGACCCACTCCTTGGCTGTCCACACTGTACCATGAGGCACACTTCCTCGTGCACCTTCGCCCGTTTAAGCGCCACAGTCACTCCTCCTTCCTCCTTTGGCTCATGCGGTACGACGGTCCCTTGGTCGTCAGAATGCGCGCTCGGTAAGCAAGCCGGTCCAACAGAGCTGTGGTCAGCTTCTCATCACCCAACACTTGCACCCACTCTGAGAAGGCGAGGTTAGTGGTAACGATGGTCAACTTGCGCTCATGACGTTCCGAGAGCAGGTTGAACAACAGCTCTCCCCCAGCACGGTCAAACGGGACAAACCCAAACTCATCCACAATCCTTGGAAGTGGGTGTTCTACCTTTTGTGTCTTGATCTGTCCGTAGCGATCTGCGATGGATCCACCTGCACTTGGTGGTCCGAGACCCTCTTCCATGCACGTTGTAGTGCATGGATTCTTCATTCATGAAAAGGGATTTCTCGGGACGGTGACCTACGTCGCCTACTGGTCGTGGGACACTTCCATGCGCAGGGGAGACTTTGCATTAGTAACTGCCGCCTCCTACCTAACGCCGTTCTTCTCCACCGTGGTAGCCAGCCTTTACCTGCATGTAACGCCAACGGCGAATCTGTGGATAGGGTGTGGCGTGCTCGTCCTGGGATCACTGCTCAGTTGGATGTCAACTGCGGCACGCACTGGATCAATCAACAACGGTTGATCCGGTAGGCGAGCGCTGGCTCAACTGTCAAGAGCTGCACGGATGAAGGCCTAAGCGGGGAGGCGATGATTCCGATAAGATGATCGGGAAAGATGATCGAAGCAGGAAAGAATAGGGAGGAAGTACGATGCAACTTGCAGGAACGTGGGAAAACGAGCACGGCTCGATCATGGAGATCACTGTAGAAGATGGGCACATCGAGGGGATGTACAGTTCACACACCGGCGATACTGGAACGTACCGCGTAGTGGGATTGGCGGACCCAGAGCCGGAGACTGGGAGTCAGACGTTCGCCTTTGTAATCAACTGGCGTTCTTTGGACAGTCATGCTGTTGAATCCGGAGGCCACTTGGTATCAGCGTTCGTCGGCCAGCTGCAGGTGGCCGATGGGGAGGAAACCCTGACCACCACGTGGCTGCTGACGAAGCCTACCACGCCGGAGGAAAACTGGACATCCACGCTGGTCGATAAGTCAATCTTCAAGCGTCGAGATAGACACAACCGTGGATGACAAATCTCTCACACTAAGGGCGAAAGCTCTCCTGGAGTGACTTCTTGGCCTTCTCTATTTGTACATGTACTGCAGATGGGGCAGTACCTCCGCGTCCGGAGTGGGCAGCAACCGAGCGCCCAAAGTCGAAGACTGCGTACACGTCACCGGAGAACGCCGGGTCGATCCGCTTGTACTCGGAGAGGGAAAGCTCCTTTAGCGAGCAATTCTGCTCCTCAGCCCGCTTCACCGCCTCGCCGACCAAATGGTGACTCCGCCGGAACGGGACTCCCTTACCCACCAGGTAGTCAGCGATGTCCGTGGCGAGCATCCCGTCGTCCAGGGCGGCAAAGATCGCTTCTTTGTGCAGTTTCAGCGTGCTGATTACTCCGAAGGCAACCGGAAGCTCCGCCTTCAATGTGTCGATTGCATCAAACAGGGCCTCCTTATCTTCCTGCAGATCCTTGTTGTAAGTGGAAGGAAGGCCTTTAAGCGCCATCAGTAGTCCAAGCAGGTGTCCTGCCATTCGCCCACTCTTGCCGCGCATTAGCTCAAGCGCATCCGGGTTCTTCTTCTGCGGCATCAGGCTGGACCCGGTGGAGTAGGCGTCGTCCAGCTCAACGAACCCGAACTCGCGGGTCGACCACAGAATGAGGTCCTCTGCTAGCTGGCTCAAGTGGACCTGCACCAGTGCGGCCCAGGCGAGAAACTCAACGACATAGTCCCGATCGTTCACTGCATCTACGCTGTTCTCGCTCACCTTACAGAATCCAAGTTCACCAGCCAACCACTCTCGATCGATCCCGAATGAGTTCCCAGCGATCGCCCCCGATCCCAATGGCAAAACAGAGGCACCGACTGCTACGCCAGACAGGCGTTCGAGATCGCGCTCAAGTTTCCAGAAGTAGGAGAGGATCCAATGGCTGAACAGGATTGGCTGCGCGTGCTGCATGTGCGTGTACCCAGGCATGATCACGTCGATCTCCTCCTCCGCCTTTTCTACAATCTCTGCTTCCAGATCCTTAAGCTGTCTACCCAACACCGCGATCTCATCCAGAAGGTAGAGGCGAAGGTCGGTTGCTACCTGGTCGTTGCGGGAGCGGCCGGTGTGTAGCTTTCCCGCCACTGGTCCCACAAGCTCCTCCAAGCGTCGCTCGACTGCGGTGTGGATGTCCTCGTCCCCGGGTGTCTCCTGAAACACACCATCCGCGAACTCAGCAAGTACCCGGTTCAACCCCTCGATGAGCAGGGCGCGCTCATCCGCTTCAATCACTCCCGCCTTCTGAAGCGCCGCCGCGTAGGCGGCGCTTCCCCGGATGTCAGCTTGGTACAACCGCTGATCAAAGCGAAACGAGTCATTCAGTTGACGCATCGCCACGCTCGGCTCGCCACTGAATCTGCCTCCCCACAGCGTCATTTCGCCTCCACAGTCACGGGCTCGCCGACACTTTGCTCCATATCGATAAGCGCCTTAACCTTGAGCGGAAGGCCAAATAAGTGAATGAACCCGGTCGCATCGGCCTGGTCGTAAACATTATCGGAACCAAACGTAGCAAACTCCTCCTGGTACAGACTGTACGGCGACTTACGCCCGACCACGGTGCAGCTCCCCTTGTACAGCTTCACCTTCACGGTACCGGTCACCGTGTCCTGAGTCTTGTCGACGAACGCATCCAGCGCCTCGTGCAGTGGGGTGAACCACTGGCCGTTGTAGACCAAATCGGCGTACTTTGCTGCCACTAGTTCTTTGTAGTGTGCGGTCTCCTTGTCCAGGCAGATACTCTCCAGCGCTTGGTGAGCTGCGTAGAGGATGGTGCCTCCCGGTGTCTCGTACACCCCGCGCGATTTCATCCCCACTAGTCGATTCTCCACGATATCGATTCGTCCAACTCCGTGTGCGCCACCAACGGTGTTGAGGTACGTGAGGAGCTCGACTGGGCCCATTGAATTTCCGTCGATTCCTACCGGTACACCCGCTTGAAAATCGATCTCAAGGTACAGAGGAGAGTCGGGAGCCTCCTCCGGGGAGAGGGATAGCTGGAACATCCCCTCATCTGGCTCGTTCCACGTGTCCTCAAGGATCCCGCCCTCGTGGCTGATGTGCCAGATGTTCCCATCGCGGCTGTACAACGAGTCCTTTGTCATCGCCACGGGAATCCCGTGGGCGTGGGCATAGTCCAAGGCATCCTCTCGCGAGGTGATCGTCCACTTCTCGTCGCGCCACGGGGCGATCACTTCAAGGTGTGGATTGAGCGCTTGAAACGCCAGCTCGAAGCGGACCTGATCGTTTCCCTTTCCGGTGCAGCCGTGCGCAACCGCGTCGGCCCCTTCCTTCTCGGCTATCTCCACCATGTACTTCCCGATCAACGGGCGTGCAAACGATGTGCCAAGAAGATACTTCCCTTCGTAGACCGCACCGGCCTTGAGGGTCGGGAAGACATAGTCGGTGAGGAACTCCTCGGTTAGGTCCATGACATACGCCTTGCTCGCCCCAGTGGCGATCGCCTTCTCTTCCAACCCATTAAGCTCACTTGCGTCCTGGCCGAGGGCAGCGGTGAACGTAATCACCTCACACCCGTAGGTTTCCTTGAGCCAGGTAACGATTATCGATGTATCGAGTCCACCCGAATAAGCTAGAACAACTTTCTTAACATCTTTCATACGTATTCTCCTTCTAGAAATCTTTGATAATTTGATGAAACGAAGTTTGTGTGGTTACAAAAGAAATCGGCCGGGGAAGCCCGACCGTATTACCAAAGATGTCTTCAGAAAGAGCTAAGGTTACGGTGCGGGGTACTTACCCAGCCACCGTCCGTCTACGGGTACAAGCCTTGAAAGTGCATTCTGAATTCATCGTGGAATGAATGTACGACAAATCGCCGCCGCTGTCAAGGGCAAGAGGGTGGGCTCGATTTCCCGAAGGAATTATCAATCACTGTAGCTCTTGTCGACCATCATCTTTGGTTCAAGGTGCGTTCTGAGAGCAATCTCACGAAGGTGTGGGCCCGCATTCCTCGGATTGGCAAATCCCGACAGAACAGTGCTTTGGCCTTTCGGAGACACGGCATCAATCAGTCTCTTTGTTGGCATTTCGCCAACAATCGTAGGTCAACAGCCTACAAGAACAAGGAGCTCCTGCGACCACAATTGCTCAGTACTTCTGCCGCACGCGTGCTTGTACGGGAATGTGAAGCGTTATAAACTACTAACTATGATGTGGAAAGAATTTCGGCAGGCAACGTAACGATGGCAGCTCCACGGGAAGTCATCGTACAACTCGTCTACGAATTGTACGACCTTGCAAACGAGGGAATTTGCATTGTCGAGGAGGTAAAGTAGTGAGCATCGTATTCACAGATGATCAAATCCGGGCGCTGACTCTAGAAGCGAAGCCCCTGCCGCACGATTACAGAAAGCGCTTAAGCCTTCGCCAGAAGCGCGGCCACCGCGAACAAGAATTGACTATTCAGGGCGTGGAAGCGCACGAGTTTCATATCATATTGCGGCAAAGCTCGATTGATCCGTTAAATTTCTCGGCCATCCTCAGTGTGACTGTCCCTGGCACAAATCGTATCTTTCGGCTTCGCCGCTACAATAGCAGAACGCATCAGCATTCTAATCGCCTCGAGGGGTCAGACAGGTTCTATAGCTTTCACATTCATCAGGCAACAGAACGATATCAAGAAGCAGGCTGGGACGAGGACAGCTATGCAGAGCCAACAAAGCGGTTTGCTGATCTTGCCGGTGCAATTGAGTGCATGTTTCAGGACTGTAGGTTTATACTACCTGAAGGAGAGCAGCTCATTCTGTTCGAGGAGAGTTAGGCATGGTCATCGGTGACATCGAGAGGGATTTCCGAGAGAAGGTTTGCGAGAGCGTGTCTCTTCGCCCTGAAGGCGTCGATCGGTATCGCGTCTTCACCCCCTTCGTGTTCGACGATGGTGACCACCTCGCGATGGTTCTCAAACGGGAACAGAACAGTTGGATCTTGTCCGACGAAGGCCATACGCTCATGCATCTGACGTATTCCATCTCCGAGAGCGATCTCCAGCGAGGAACGCGTCAGAAGATCATCACTGACGCTCTGTCTGCTTTCAGTGTACAGGATCGGGAAGGAGAGCTTGTGGCACCAATTAGGGACCGCGAGTATGGGCATGTGCTCTATTCCTTCGTTCAGGCGGTGTTGAAGATCAGCGATGTTACATTCCTTACCCGGGAGCGTGTGCGGTCAACGTTCATGGAGGATTTCCGCTCCTTCATGGTCGAGACCGTACCTGAGAAGCGACGCAAGTTCAATTGGCAGCAATCAGAACATGATCCACAAGGCATGTATCCTGTGGATTGCCGCGTGAATGGCACGAAGCGACCATTGTTCGTTTTTGCTTTGCCTAGTGACTCTAAGACGATGGTTGCAACCATCTCAATCCTTCAATACGAGAAATGGGGACTACCCTTGCGGTCACTTGGTATTTTCGAAGATCAGGAGCAAATTGGACGTAAGGTTCTGGCACGTTTTACTGACGTGTGTGAGAGACAGTTCTCAAGTTTGACTGCAAACAGAGAACGCCTGGCACGGTTCCTTGCTGAGGCTATGCAAACGTAGGTATTAGGAATTCCGGGGATGCATACCATGATTCCTCAACGAGCAGCTTGAAATACGAAACTCGGGGACACAATAGCTATTCGATCTGTGGCTTCCGCTCTTAGGGTTATCCCCTCAAAGGATGCTCAATGATTAATTCCTCGGCGCTGGACATAGATTACCACCAGGTGTATTATGCGCTTATCATGGACGCGGAAGCAAGAGAGCAGAGCAAGGAGGTGAGAGAATGCCAACGACAGGTGAGAAACCCGGCAAGGGTACCTATAAGTGCAACAACTGCGGCACGACAGTGACCCTTGATGATGCAACAGATAAGTTACCTCCTTGCCCGAAGTGCAACGGCACTGAGTTCACGCGCATCTAGGAAACAACGCAAATCCCGGGGTTTACAATCGGACTTTGTGCCGATGATGATGAGACCTTGATCAAGTAAAACGGATATGGGGTCTACCATTGTATTTTACAGATGACGGGCCCACTGTTGTCAAGTAGAATGTCTACTTGACGGGGGTGTGGCTCACGGGGTCCGCAGGCCTGCAAAGGTACTGCTCGGCTTTGAACTGCCGCCCCCG
>Ga0222698_1000474_pt1 | contig 14094 bp, 9 predicted proteins | sample AntAcemetage1450_FD_179833 | JGI IMG/M metagenome (GOLD analysis project Ga0222698, IMG submission 179833) | Saline water microbial communities from Ace Lake, Antarctica - #1450 | ecosystem: Environmental > Aquatic > Non-marine Saline and Alkaline > Saline | place: Antarctica: Ace Lake...
CGAAAATCATTAGCTTTTAATATAATTCGTTCTTTGAAGGGGTGATTTTCGGATCACCTCTTTTTTTTGAGTAGTCTTTTTTGGAGTAGCCGAGTCTCTCGGCTTTATTATCTTTCAGCGAGGGACTTACCGACTCCAAAAAATACATCAAATTATGGTTCTTTCACTTTTACTTTATCAAATTTATATTTCTTCCTTAAAAAAAGCATTTCGTTTTCATCATTTTCAAAATAATCTTTATAACTACAAAATTTATAATCTTCACTCCTTGTAACATAACCATGTTTTACCGGATTATAATGAATATAATTAAATCTGGCATAAAATGATTTATTCGAAGTTATCACTGTATCCCAGTATTGATACCAAACTTGCCTGCCGGTAAGGTTATCCATCTTATTAATGGTAATTGCTGTAAAACGGTGAATATCAGCAATAATCTTTGATAATTTATCAGCATTATTTGCTGAATTCAGAAGTAAATGATAATGATTATCCGCCACAAAATATGCAATCATCTTCCAACCATTTCTATCAATGAAATTCAGAAAAATAGAGTTCAGCAATATCTGCTTTCTTTCATCATCATAAAAAGGTCTTATGTTTTTTAATATATGAGCAGTTATGATGTAATATGTATTATTAAGGAAAAGATGTGCCGGTGAGTGCTCGTAATTTGTAAATTTTTTAAAGTTCTTATTAATATCGAAAAGCATTTTATTTCCTTTGGAGTCATCCTTTTTGGAGTAGCCGAGTCTCTCGGCTTTGTTATCTTTCAGCGAGGGACTTACCGACTCCAAAAAACAATTTTTTAATAATATAAGTTGAAATTTATGTCAATCCAAATTCATTTTAGTCAATCTTTATTTAGAGAGCGTAAAACAAGCTTGGCAATTTTACTGCTGATTCCGGGCACTAAAGATAGCTCCTCCACAGTTGCATCCCTTATTTTTTGAACCGAGCCGAAATAGGATAGAAGAAGCATCTTTCTTTTTTCGCCAATACCTTCGATCGCATCTAACTCCGAATAGTAAGTTTTTTTATCCCGTAATTTTTTATGATACGTAATAGCAAAACGATGTGCCTCATCTCGTATTTGCTGAAGCAACTTGAGTGCATAGGAAGTTTTTGGAATAATTATTGGCTCTCTTTTACCGGGTTCGAATATCTCTTCTAATCTTTTTGCAAGAGAAAAAAGCGAAATTGAGAATGTTGTTTTTTTCAATGCTTTCAAAGCAGCAGAAAGCTGTCCTTTTCCTCCATCAATAAGGATGAGATCCGGCTGTTCAACATCTTTATCGTCGAGATGGCTAAGGTATCGTGTCACCGCTTCATTCATCATTTTATAATCATCGATGCCGGGCACCATTTTTATCTTGAACCTGCGATACTGACTCTTCTTAGGTTTTCCATTATTAAAGAACACCATCGATGCAACAGCTTCTTTTCCAAATAGATTGGATACATCAAACGCAGCTATCTTTCTTGGAAGTCGGGCAAGATGAAGCTTTTCTTTCAGTTCCTTTACTGCAAAAACCGTTCTCTGCGAGGATTTTATGTGAGCAAGCTTCTTTTCTTCGACAAGTAAAAAGGCATTATGCTTTGCCATGTCCACGAGCTTCTTTTTATCTCCACGTTGTGGAATATGGATTTTGGATTTCAATAACTCCTGAAGCAGTACATTATCTTCGGGCTCTTGCTGCATCATAAGTATCGGTGGAATATCTTCACGGTAATTATAATAGTGTGTGATAAAGCGCGAGAGAATGAGAGCCAATGTTTCCTGCTGGGTATTTTCAAGAAAATAGTGTTCCTTTTTTATGAGTTTTCCATCTCGAATTTTCAAAATAACGCTGCAGCATTCCGATTCATATCGCGCTATCCCGATCACATCGGCATCAGCCAGTGATTGGTTGCTCATGATCTGCTTTTTGGTCACATGGGTGATTTCCAGGATCTGGTCACGATACTTAGATGCCTTTTCGTATCGCCGGTTTTCAGATGCCTTCTCCATTTGTGATCTTAATTGAGAAATTATAGCATCCGTTTTCCCCTTTAAGAACAGTATTACTTGATCGATCCTCTCACGATATTCCTCGTACGAGATATTGCCAATACAGGGAGCATCACATTTGTTGATCTGGAAGTTTAGACACGCACGATCCTCTGTTTCGTTCAATTTTACTTCCCTGGGAATAAATTTATGGCATGTACGCAATTTAAAAATTTTCTCAAAAAATCTCAACGTATTGCGCACTGAATGAGCTTCTGTATAAGGACCGAAATATTTTGATCCGTCCCGATCTATTGACCTCGTCACAATCACCCGTGGAAAAGCTTCTTTCACGGTAATTTTCAGATATGGATAGCGTTTGTCATCTTTTAATGAAACATTGAATTTAGGACGGTGCTTTTTAATAAGCGTGTCTTCGAGGATAAGTGCGTCAAGTTCACTGCGGGTTACGATATAATCAAGATTGGCAATTCTGCTCACAAGCACTTCTGTACGGGGAATGTCAAAGCTGTTCCTGTTAAAATAGGATGAAACCCTCTTTTTGAGATCCTTTGCTTTACCCACATAAATGATCGTGCCCTTGTTGTTTTTCATCAGATACACGCCTGGATTATGAGGGATCAGTTTTAATTTTTCCCGAACTACAGGTTTCATTTATTTTTTGTGAAGATGGATTGTTTAATTTTCTGTAGATCGGTAACTTTGAGCAGTTTCAATCCAAATAAGTAAATCATCACGCTCGCAGCAAATATTATCAGTAACTTAATGAAAATATAAAATCTTGTAGCAGGCACATAGTGATCTGAAAGGATATTTAAATAATATGCAGCCAGACCGACAATTGCCGATAATACGACAACCTTTATAAAGGTTATTCCAATTTTCCTGAAAGAGATGCGCCCGATCTTAATCTGAAGCGTAAAAAAGAGGATGGTTGCCTGCAGAGTTGCAGCAATAGAAGTTGCCAGGGCAAGTCCTCTGAGCTGAAGCAGCCGCATTAAGATGAGGTTGAGAATAATATTACACACCACTGCGATCCCTGCAATGATCATCGGAGTTTTGGTGTTTTTAAGTGCAAAGAAAGCTGAGGCAAAAATTTTCACCGAGCTGTGAGAGATCAATCCGATCGAATAAAAAGCAAGCGCGGAATAGGTCATGATTAGCGCTTTTTGGTCAAAGGCGCCATGTAAATACACGAGCGATATCGCATCTTTGCCAACTACAAGTATAAGTACGATAATAGGCATCATGATTATCATGATCATCTGAAATGCTTCCTGAATGGAATGAATTAGTTCATCTGCCTTTTTATGAGCAGTTTGACGTGAAAACATTGGCAGGAGCGCTGCTCCGATAGCCACGCCGAAAACACCGAGAGGAAGCTGCATCAAGCGGTTTCCATACTGTAGTGCTGCTACACTTCCCGTGATAAGAAGAGAGGCAAGCAAAGTATCCACCACAACATTCACTTCACGAATACCCAAACTAATTATGCCGGGTATCATCCTGTTCCATACTCCCTTTAATTCCCTCTGTTTGAGATTTATTCTAAACCTTAACTTATACCCGACCGTTTTAAGAAGGTGGATATTTACAAAAAGCTGAAATACACCACCGAGAATTACGCCGCTGGCAAAAAGATATGCCCGATACACAATGTCTGTATGAGTGAAAAATGAAACAAAAAGTATGGGCATGATAATGCCAAGATTCAGCATGAGTGGGGAAAGTGAAGGAAAGAAGAATATTTTATGAGCGTTCAGGATTGCAATAATACTGGAGGTCAGCCCGATCAAAAAGAGGTATGGAAAAAGGATCCTCGTAAGATGGATGGTCAGCTCCTGAACTTCTTTGCTGAAGCCCGGTGCCATAATCCGAATTATGTATGGTGATAAAAGTAAACCAAGCAAAACCAATCCGATAAGAATGAGCACCAAAATTGAAAGAAGATTAGCTGCAAAAGCGATAGCTTCTTCTCTTGAGCGAGTCTCTTTTATTTCTGTGTAGGTTGGTATGAATGCTGCAGCGAGAGAACCTTCTCCAAATAAACCCCGAAGCATATTCGGAATAACAAATGCCACTCCGAAGCTGTCTGCTATGGCTGTTGCACCGAGAAAATGTGTGAGGAAGATATCACGGATCAGTCCTGAAATTCTGCTGAGAAATGTGCCGCTTGATATCCTGCCGACATCTCGTGTGAGATTCTCTTTATTTTCGCTCATATAATTTTATAATTTGGAAGAAGCACCTTTCTTGTCTTGATATTCCTGCGGATTAAGTTCTTTTACCAATTCTTTTCCGTCCCGGATGATCTCGATCTCAATATCCTCACCAATCCTGAGATCGGATACTGCAATCTCAGCATCATTCACATCTTTTATATTCTGCTCATCGATACTTTTGATGATGTCTCCCCGTTTAAGACCAGCTTCTTCAGCCGGACCATTTTCTTCTATATAAGATATGATCACACCATCTGATGATTCCAACCCCATACTGTTCGCGAGCGAAGGAGTGACGTCCTGCACTTTGAAGCCAAACCAGATCGGTCGTATACCACCATATTTAATGATCTCCCGGATTATATTCTTAACCCTGTTGGATGGGATAGCAAAACCGATACCGAGACTTCCACCACTCTTCGAGAAAATGAATGTATTGATTCCGATTATCTCTCCGTTAATATTTACAAGCGGTCCTCCGCTGTTACCCGGATTGATCGCAGCATCTGTCTGTATCATCTTTTTATATATTCTGTCTTCATTACTGCGGAAATTCCTGTTCATTGCAGACACCACCCCGACTGTGACGGTAGGTTCGGAATCTTTAATAAGATATCCAAATGGATTCCCAAGAGCGATCGTCCACTCTCCAATAATAATGCCATCAGAATCTCCCAGGTAGGCATGGGGAAGTTCAGTTTCAATATCTTTGAGCTTAATGACTGCTATGTCATTGACACCATCACTTCCGACAAGCTCTGCTTCAAAACTTCTTCCGTCGGAAAGAAATACTTTAATCTCAGTTGCATTCTGCACAACGTGGCTGTTCGTAATCGCATAGCCGTCCGCACTGATTATTACTCCTGAGCCAAGATTCTGCACTTCTCTCTTATAAGTTCGCGGTAGAAATCCCCTGTAGAAATCAAAGAAGAGTGAATTGAAAGGACTTGTCTGCACCACTTCTGTTCGGATAACATTCACACTTACTACAGCAGGTTTTACTTTTTCAATTGCATTGGTGATCCCGTTTCGACGCGAGAGTGTTACTTCCCCGTTCTTTTGCTGTCTTTCCTCGAAATCAATAGTATCACGTAGTGCGTAGTTTTTAATTTGAGGTTGAGAGACTTTGACCATCTCGTTTCGAGATGAATCTTTTTTGGTAATATCATTCATCTTGAGCACTAAAATATTAATACTCAAGAGTATGATTATCAGCAGAAATAACTTTTTCAAATCCATGAAACCTCCGAACGATGTTGTGTGTGCCGTATAAATTTGTTCAAGTTTTTTAGATGATTCATATATTGAGAAAGATATTCGCGTATGATAAAATGTCAAAATCATAGCAAAAAAACATGCGTACTTCCAAAAAGTTCAGAAAAATTTGACAGGAAAAATTCACAGACCTTTGAATATTTTATTATGAAAAATGAAAATAAGTCTGATGATAAATGATGATTGTTTATAAGGAGTGTAATAATGAATATCATGAATATTGCTGTAATTGTCATATTTTTAGTGATCTTACTTATGATCGATGAGTCTTATTCTGGAAAAAAGCTTATTAAGAAAATACCGAAAAGAATTTTGTCGATAAGCACTAATTTGTCAAAAAAATCCCTTCTAAAAATAATAGGATCTCTTTGTTTGAATAAAAAATATACCTTAGAATTTGTGGAACCGAATATGGTATTATTATCATATCCAATGGGATTTTTCCACTGGTCTTACCGCTTCCCTATTTATTTTAAAGAAGGGAAAATAATAATCGGGGTGAGAGGTTGGTATGGATTCGGAGATGTTTTTATAGCGAAATATCATAAAAGACTATTTTCTTTGTTAACAATTTTAATTGAAACATATGAATAGAAGGCGGTATTTTGCAAATTGTGGGAAAAGACTCGGATTTTGTTTATCTTTGCACTTGTCACAAGCTCTTCGACTTATGACAAGTACATATTTACTTGAGACATGTCGGAGAGCATGTCTTAAGTAAATGGGTTCTTGATTAAAAGTATATAACTCCCCCTCTTTCAATTATTACCGTATCTTCATTACCTTCCTTATGACATTCACATCTTTACTCTCTATCCTGATAAGATAGATACCATTACTCATGTCATGTCCCGCTTCATCTTTACCGTCCCATATTACTTCATTCATTTTTAATTTTTAATTTTGAATTTTTAATTCTCTAATGAGCTGCCCTTTGAGATTATAGACTTCAACATTCTTTACCTGCCCCTGTCGAGAAGAAAAATCAATTGTCGTAGAATTGATAAAAGGATTGGGGGAAACCATAATCATGTTCCCTTCTGAGCTTACTTCATCATCTATTGCTGCTCCATACGTAAATACAAACCTTATATAGGAGCTTCGACTACCAGGCAAACCGGATATAAAATACAAACAATCATCAAGATTATCAAGGTCAGTGTCTATTGGGAAATGCATGCGATATTGAGAATATTCTCGTTCTTCCTGAATATCCTCTTGTACATATTGAGTAATTTCGAGCTCCCTCCACCCGTCTTCCGGAGCCTCAGATATAATTCCAATACAATTCTCTAATACACCTGAATTAAAATCTCCTATATCCAACGTGGATCCATAATCTACATGGTCAACATAACAAGGCACTTCATAACTTCCCGAGGATATATCCCAGATCGGGAACAAACCTTCTAACGAGTTACCAAAGGAGACGTTTTGATATATATACAGATATGCACTATCTAAATCATAACCATAAGGAACTTCGGGAAGTGGAATTGAAACAAAAGACCGGACATAGCAGTTTCCGCCATTATACCAATCCCAAAAATCTCCTGTAATCATAGTATAAATATCAGCATAATACGTATTCCACTGTGTATTATAATCAATACACCCATCCATCTCAGGAACACTGTAAGTGGTATCTATAAGGGTATCTGCTGTCAATTGTATTGTCACAGCTACTAACATCGACATAAGTAACATTATAATTCTATTTCTCATACGAACCTCCATGGTGTGGGACGTTTTTATATAAAAAAGTTTCAAATGTCAAATTATTATCGAATGTAGTTGGCAGGTCATTGTTGATGGGTTGATGGATGGCGCTCCCAAACAGGGGTTTGGGAACGAGGGTGTCTTGGGGTTTGGGAACGAGGGTGTCTTGGGGTTTGGGAACGAGGGTGTGTTTGTTGGGATTTGGGAGCGAGAATACAAAAACCTTGCGAACGGTTGACGTAGGAAACCTTCGCAACGGTTGTACATCTTAAATCTCAAATCGGTGTTCTTCAATCATTCTACTTCCGTCATGAAGTGGTCCATGACGACTCAGGAAAAAGTATGGAAAGGATGGAGAAAAATTTGCAACTCAACATTCCGACATGTCAAGGCGTAGCATAGCGAAAACTGATGTTGAGGTGTAGAGAAATGAAGACAGATATTTGGTGCGCAAGATTGGAATCTTGCGTTACTTTTCTGGATTATGTTGTTTGGGTGTTATATCACAACCCAATTAAAAAAAGGGAGCACATGGCTCCCTTTAATATATTTCATCACCTTTAGAATGCGAGAAGTGCACCAAAGGATACTTTCAATCCAGTCGCTGTTGTATATATTGGCGAGGTATAATAGCTCACTCCCCAACTGAATTCAAAACTTGTAAATTCAAATCCTGAACCAAATGAGAAATGAGGTTTTTCATCACCACCAAATCCAAAACCGGCACGCAAAGGCAACCATTTCAAAGGCAAGTATTCTGCACCAAAAGAAAATTTGGGCTTCGCCGATGTGAGTAAACTTTTTCCAAATCCCTGTACATAATCTCCATAGAAAGTAAACTGATTGAGAGAATATGAACCGCCCATATGAATTTCAGCGGGGATCGATGTTGAAAAATCACCAACTGTGTATGTGGTGTCCACCACAATGGAATCTTTTATTTCTTCCCAATTTTCAATCCAATCATAGAGAGCAAAATCATCATCATTAACAGTGATTTGATGTTCTTCACACGCTTCAGTCCAGTTTATCGAAGCAAATAAATTATTTATCGCAAGGGATGCAGTTATCTTATCTGTGATCGGTGAAGTAAGACCGAGGGACACCCTAAATCCTGAACCAGCTCCCGGAAATACTGATTTTGCAATGATCTCGTCATTTTCAGTATCATATCCGGCAGTACGTATCAAGAGGTTATTGTGTACATCCATCACGCTGTCATTAGTGGAGAATTCTGTGGTGAAGTCCATTATTTCGCCATAGGCAAGTCCATTTATGTATCCTATACTAATACCCCCATAGATTGATGGAAAATCAGCAAAAGAGCCAAAGATCTTATCAACAGGAATTTTATCGCCGTATCCAAGTTTGAATTCAGAAAAAGAAATTGCAGAACCTTCGTTATTTTCGAAATTGAAGGTCTCCCCAATCTCATTACCATTCAAGACAATATCAAAATAATCTTTGCCAAGGTTAACAGAAGATCGAACGAGAGCATTTATAGCAAATCCGAATTTCCCGATCGACAAAGAAAGCGGAAGGTGCAGATCAGCGCTTGCTTTGAGAGAGAAACCATCATCCGGTATCCTGTCGAGAAATTCCTGCTCTTCTTCCTGAGTAAGATATTTTCCAACTATATCATTGTAATAGCCCAGATCAAGTGCATTATTCGATACATCGGCTGTAACCTGGAACAGGTTAAACGTCATAGAATTTTTGACTATTCCTAAATTAGCAGGATTCCAGTTTAGAGCATGGCATCCTCGTGCTTTTGCAATGTATGCATCACCCAGAGCAATACTGACAGGATTCGCAATATCTACAGCATATACAGCACATGTGAACAGAAGTAAACTAAGGAGGATTATTATCTTTTTCATTTTTCACCTCCTACTTCCTTAACATGGACATCCACACTGACATACCCGAATATCCTCAGATTATCTGAGCCCCTAACTATGACTACTTCTCCACCAGTGCCGATCAGGGGCAATTTGATTCCCACATACACATCTGGATTTTCAAACACACTGAAATCGCCATGTTCATGAGTCAGTTCTATTTCTATATTACTCACGACAACCTCTTCGCTTGTATGATGTACAGGATCTATCGTAGCTGATTCAACATAGAATGAGTCGATCACCAATTCCGGATTTGTCCACACTTGTGTTGAATCCGCCGCAAACCAGAATTCGACATAAGTACCAAAGGGCAGGAGATTTTCTGCAGTAAGATTGAGAAGTACGCCATCTAAGTTATCGCTTATCATATTCCGTGTGTCTTCATTGAATTCCTTATGTTCGAGCTCACTCAGCGTTACAGTTTGGGCATTAATGATAAATTTGAAAGGTGTCTCAATCGTATATGATCCGCTGATCGAGTCGTTCTTCGTGATTTCACCAATCGTAAAGCCGTTGCCTATGATTGCGTAGGGATTTGTCGCAGATACATGTGTCGGCACAATACTGAGCATTTCAGAAACGCCTTCAGTTATTACAACATGGTTCATCTGGTTTGGAAGGACAACCCCGCTGGTCTCATCAATATGAACTATCGCGGTATCTCCGTCAGGATTACTTCCGATCATATCAATATTCAGCCAGCAGTTAAAGCCAGTTTCATTATATACATCAAGATGCAATTCCGCATTCTGGAACATCATGACATTTGCAATACTGTCCGGTAAGTCTTCGATATCCAGATCTTCTTCAATATCATCCATTTCGAAATGCTTATGATCGATAATACCTTTTACACTATTAAAAATCATTTCAGATAGTTCGATTTCAGCTCTTACTTCATCTTCATAATATACAGTCACATATCCTGTAGTGGGTTCTGTGGTGACGATATAGGAATAATGGAGTGAATCAATTAATGACGACGAGAACGGGTCGTCACCTATCGTATGATCGGCAAAGCTGATCATCGTATCACCGGGACAGGATAAATTGAGAATGAGTGTATCGCCGGTTGCATCAAATATTTCATGAAATTTCACACGAATGTGTGCGACAAATGGCAGGGTATAATGTGCCGCAGGTATGCTGACATGCACATCACAACTGTCTATTTCTGCAAAGCAAAGCGAATATTCTCCTGTAGAATCAACTTCTACTGCCTTTTCATCCTCAATGGTCATTGAATTAAATTTTCCAATAACACTCTCAAAGATCAGTTCGCTGAGATGTATATCCGCATTTACTACATCAGAACTCGAAACAGTGATCAGTTCAGAAACCGGCATATCAACTTCAACGTGATAATGCACAACCTGGTCGAGGACTTTATGATCGGTAAAGCTATAACCGCTGAAATCTTCATTTGTGATATGAACCGGATTATGAAACTGATCTTCTATCTCATCAAAAATGATCGAGATTTGAGGATCAAACGAAATACCGGAAATATTAATATTCATCATTCCGCTTCGTATATCAGCTTCATCGAGAAGTATTTTATCTGTTGCATCTGCAAGAGAAAGAGTGTCATTCTGTGTGAATGTTTGAACAAGGTAGCCCGTCACTTCCCGGAATTTCATCTTACCAAATTCAATTTCGGTCGAAACAACCATATCCTCCGAAATTGTAACATAATCATCGGTGGCATCTGTCACTACATTGTAAGAGAAATGAAGCGAGTCGATAACATCTTCACGGGTTGACACTATTTGGAAATTTTCGAAATTCAGTGGGAAATCATTCTGTGTCGAACTTCCGTCAATATCAAATGTTGCTTCGAAAGGATTGCCGGTATCATCGAGCAATTCGATAAAATTAATCGTCACATGGGCATCGATAGGCAAATCATTATCAACACGAATATGTCCAAGGCAACTATCAATTGTCGCAGACACGAGAGATATTTCCTCGGCAGCATCTTCTATCGAGATAGACTCATCATGAGTAATTCTTTCTTCCGGCAGCTTGGCGCTTGCTTCACTCACGATCATTTCAGAAACACTGAAAGTGACATAGAAATTATCCTCTTCGAACACATTTATTGCCTGTCCGCCCGTACCATCTGTAGTTAGGAAAATGCGAAGATAGTTATCCTGAAATACCTGAGCACCTGAGAGGTCCAGTTCAATATGCTCCGTGGCATTAGCTGCAATTATGTGATCGATCTTATGCATAATTATCGGATCATCAAAAGTAAGCATTGCGCCGCTATAGATTTCAAGTCGCATAAAATATGTCGGATTTGTAGAACTCAGTGGAATGTCTGTATTATTTTTGAAATCAATATAGGCAAACCCGGAATCAATTACCACATACTCGATATTATCGTTTTCAAAGACAGAAAAACTAGTGTCGATGGGGGGGAAGCCATAGAGTGGTGGGATTGGTGTATTAATAATTGGACCTACGCCACCGCCGCCGACTGCTGAATCGGCAAAAGCGAGAACATATACTTTTGCATCGGAATTACCTGTCTCTTCGACCTCGATCTTATCAAGTGCTCGTTCAAAATATTGCGACTGACCGCTGATATTCAATTCATCACCCACACTCACACTGAAGCTTTCATCACGACCTGCGATTTCAAGTTCATCACCGATCTCTTTATCAATTGTTTCAGTTTTACCATCAACCTTGAGTTCATCACCCACATTTTTGGATTCAATATCCTCAGACATTGAAAAGAAGAGCGTGTCATTATCCATGCGAATGATATACGTCTCAGTAGTATCTTCAAGCTCATGCATAAAAACTCGTTTATTTATCACGGGAATTTCCAGGGTGACATCCCATTCTGGTGGTTCCCATTTCTTTATCGTACATGAACTAAAGATCAGTAGTACGATAGAGAGGAGCAGAAAGAGAGAACTTTTTTTCATTTTTTCTCCTATTTTAGGATATTTACTTTTCTTAAAATTGTGTCGCCTTTATTAAAATGTATTTTATATAAATAGGTTCCATTTGCCACTGTCTTGCCGGACTGGTTCTTTCCATCCCATAATACTGAATGAGAACCGATTCCGTAATCTTCATCAGTAAGTGTAGCTATTTTTTGTCCCCTTAGATTAAAAACTTCTATTTCCACATTTTGTGGAACAGTAAGATCAAAAGAAATCTCGCTTGATTGACTGAAGGGATTAGGATATATAGAAAGATTATAGGGGTGAGGTGAAGGATCAGGATTTACAGCATAGTCAAGAGACCAAATCACATCGATCGTAAAGTTACTTGAAGAGTTGAATGATATGGTTGAAACACCTTGGAAAAATCCCAGCAAAGTACCGCCCTCAACAGACGTGGGTTCGTTTCCGGTAAAGAATTCAATTGTGCATGCTTCTTCCACATAACCGTCAGCAGATGCTGCGCCAATATTCAAAGCAATCATATTGTCAACATCACTATAAATGAGTGGTGTGCTGCCATAATTGAATGTTTGACCAGAAGTAAGTTGAATATTCCTTGGAATATCTCCGTTTTGAGCAACATGAAGGACCAGTGCATCATACTCTAAAGAAGTTCCGAAAAAATCTACAGTCTGCAAAGAATTGGAACCATTTCCCATATGGATTATTTTCTCACTCCCCATTTCTAACGAACCGCCACAAGTGCTATCTGTATTTATTGGAGTATAGACAATATCTTTTGTCGTTGCAAGTGTAGGAATAAGGAATGATGTAATAAGTCCAAATTGAGCATTTATTTGAGCTCGTGTAACCGTATGGGTCGCCAGTACATCATATGTTCCGTCATCATGATAATCATCATAATTATCAAGATTTATCGGATGAGCTGAGTTGATAAAGAAATTCAGATCGACATCATTAACTGAATACGTAGAACCATTTGTATCAAGGGAGAATCCATTTCCTGTTGATCCTCCTCCGTTTCCGTGAAGAAGAAATGAATAATCATGAGTTGATGATGAACCGATCATATCTGTTATTGTAAAATAAGAATCGTTAATGAATGTGAATATTCGGAAAAAATCTGTATCCTGGTAATTGGTGGATATCTGTGCACAATCTAATCCATTGGTGTCATAGTTAATACCAATAGTTGCATCTGTCCCTCCCGCAGTAGTGAGTGTTGCAGCAGGTGGACCTTCTCCATCCACCAGTACCATACTATGATTTTTTGCGTAACGGACACTGTCTCTTTTTTCCCAGCTGATGTAGCCGGAATCCATAGCGAGCAGTTCTCCTAAGGCATAAATAATAAAACTGCCATTATCGGGATGTTCATGTGTTCGTCCACCTTCACGCGCTTGACCGTTTTCAGCAATAGCACACATATAGACTGCATCTTCTCCCCAATCGCTGCGGAAAACTGCCTGTCCGGCATCCGGCATAATTTGTGTAGGAGGAAAATCAGGAGGTGTTGTGCCCGGAAATACTGTTTGATAATCAGTACAAATCATTTCTACATCAATATTCTGTGATGTGGCACCAACAAAATCTGGTTCCGCACTATGAACATAATCCCACTCAAGCACATCATCATTATAAATTGGTGCAAGCATCCCGTTGAAAAAATAGGGATTAAGAAAACTATCATCAAAATTTGGACGAGCGCCGTTTGGTTGTCTTATTTTGATTCCCCAATATAATAATTCTCGGAAATTATCATTTTGTGTGAGTGGCGGTAATATCTCACCACCATAATCCTCGGATTCACCGTTCACAAAATTATTATGGGAAAGTGCAAAGGGTATAAAACTTGAAGCAGTGAAAGTGAGGTAGTGAGGACCTTCTGCCCACATACCTTGTTCGTTCACAAGCCAGTTGCTGAATTGGAGATCGGTTTTCTGCATGGTATAATTGATCCAGGTTTCTGGCTGTTTATCAGTATCGATCGGGGTTTCTGTATTAAGGACTATTGCACACATGCCGAGAGCAGAAGC